>Ga0209061_1000371_pt1 | contig 124099 bp, 115 predicted proteins | sample Coa_R1_10_FD_187157 | JGI IMG/M metagenome (GOLD analysis project Ga0209061, IMG submission 187157) | Surface soil microbial communities from Centralia Pennsylvania, which are recovering from an underground coalmine fire - Coalmine... | ecosystem: Environmental > Terrestrial > Soil >... | reverse complement strand
GCCTTCGAGCTGCTCGGCATCCCGATCCCCCTGCGCATCACGTAGCCACGACACTCACCGGCAGATCACGCCAAGTCCCTGGTCAATGGCGGTGATCACCCGGCTGGTCAGCGTAACTTCCGGCTAACAAGGCCGGTCCATAGGGCCCACGCCAAGCCAGGCTCGCCGGGCTGCACACTACCGGGAGGTGCCCAAGCTGGTAGCTTGGCGGGTACGACTGGTGAGGAAGGTACCCCATCGATGGAGCTCGGCCTACAGGTAGACGATAGCCGTCCGCCCTATACGGTGCTGTCCGTACAGGGTGAAGTCGACGTGTACAGTGCGCCGCGACTGCGCGAGAAGCTCGTGGAGCTCGTCAGTCAGGGCAAGCACCGAGTGGTCGTCGACTTGGAGGGCGTGGACTTCTTGGACTCGACCGGCTTAGGCGTGCTCGTAGGCGGTTTGAAGCGCCTCCGCAGCCACGACGGCGAGCTTTCGCTCGTCTGCACCCATCATCGGGTGCTCAAGGTTTTCGAGATAACGGGCCTGACGCAGGTCTTTTCGATCTTCGGGTCGGTCGAAGAGGCTGTGGGGCGCTGACGGGGCACGCCCATGCAGCGCACTATGGTGCTCGAGCTGGACATCCCCTCGAGCCCGGAGTACATAGCGATAGTGCGCCTGGTCGTCGCCTCGGTTGCGATAGCACGGCGGGCCTTGCTGGACGAACGTGTGGACGACCTCAAGTTGGCGGTTTCCGAGGCTTGCACCAACGCCATCGAAGCCAACCGGGCGCTCAACCCCGGCTCAGCGGTGCACGTAGAAGTCTGGGAGTCCCCCGACCGCCTAGAGGTCTGTATCGAGGACTCCGGGCCGGGCTTCGACCCTGACAAGGTGGCCTCCCCTCCGCCAATAACCGACCCAGCGAGGCTCCACTTCGAACGTGGCCTGGGCATCCCGCTCATCCGCAGCCTCGTCGACAACGCCGCCTTCGTCCGCAAGCCCAACGGCACCCTCGTCCGCCTGACCGTCTTCGGCGGGCCGCTCGACGGGGACGACACGGGCACGATCTACATGGACGTCACCGGCTTCAGCGGCCCCTCCGAGCGCTGAAGGGCTCCGGGGGAAAACTTTTCCTGGTCACCTCTTGACTTTCACTGCCTCGAAAACCTATTTTCGACCGGGCCTAAGATGGACGAGCTGACAAGGCCTCAACGCGAGGCGCTGAAGGAGATCTGGCGGCGCACCCCCGAGCAGGGGGACTGGGCACGCACTGGCGACCTGGCAGCAACGCTTGGGGTGTCGCCGGCGACGGCCACCGCCATGGTGAAGCACCTGCTGGCGCGGGGGCTGGTCGAGCACGCGCCCTACAAGGGTGTCAAGCTGTCGCCAGCTGGACGGCGGTTGGCTGCCTCCATAGTGCGCCGGCACCGTATCGTCGAGCGTTTCTTGTCCGACATGCTCGGCTACAGCTGGGAGGAGGCTGACCGCCTCGCGCCTCGTTTCGAGCACGACCTTCCCCAAGAGGTAGAGGAGCGCCTGTTCGACGCGCTCGGGAGGCCGGCCTCCTGCCCCCATGGCTTCCCGATACCTGGAGAAGGCGCAGATGGCGTCCCCCGGCTCGAGCAGCTCTACGACCTCGACCCGGGCACGCGGGCAGTGGTCGCGCTCTCCAGCTCGGTGAGCCCGCCTCTGGTGGCCTTCCTGGGCGAAATCGGCCTCGTGCCCGGTGCCGAGGTGGAGGTCGTGGACAAGCAGCCGTTCGGTGGCCCCTTGGTCGTGCGCGTCGCCGGCAAGGAGCGGGCGATAGGCGAAAGAGCCGGGCGCCAGGTCCGCGTCCGTACCCTGGCACCCGGCCCATGGCATCTACAGGGCGCGGCCAGCGGCCGCGCCGGCGTCACGGATGGGTAACAAAAAGGAGAAAGGGCTAATGGCTCATTACGTTGCTGTTGCTTCTGGCGGGTACCAGGCTTTCCATTTGAGGGGTGTCGAGTGGGCCTGGCTCGGCTTTGCCCTGGGCTGCGCTGTCGTCGCCATCGTGGCGGCATTGGCCCTAATGAGCCGGGTGCTCGCAAAAGACGAGGGGACTCCCTCGATGAAAGAGATCGCCCGCGCCATACAAGAAGGTGCGCTCGCCTACCTCCGCCGCCAGTACAAGACCATCGGCATAATTGTGGTGCCGGTGGCGGTGCTCGTGTTCGCCACGGCGACCAAGGTCGTGAACACGACCGTGGTGCCGAACCACACGGTGCTCGGGTTCTGGCCGTCAGGGCTCTTCAGGACCCTCGCGTTCGTGGTTGGGGCGTTCTTCTCGGGGTTGGCCGGCTTCATCGGCATGAGCACCGCCGTGCGCGGTAACGTCCGCACCGCCGCTGCAGCCCGGCATGGGTCCCTCCCGGCAGCTTTGCAGGTCGCGATCCGCACCGGAGGGGTGACAGGGCTCTTCGTGGTCGGCTTCGGGCTCCTTGGGGCGACTGTGATCGTGATGCTCGCCCAGCACAGCGCCACTGCGATCCTGGTCGGGTTCGGCTTCGGTGGGTCTCTGCTGGCTCTTTTCATGCGCGTGGGCGGCGGCATCTACACCAAAGCCGCCGATGTGGGCGGCGACCTGGTCGGTAAGGTAGAGGCGGGGATACCTGAGGACGACCCCCGCAACGCTGCGACGATTGCAGACAACGTAGGTGACAACGTGGGGGACTGCGCCGGCATGGCGGCAGACCTGTTCGAGTCGTACGGGGTAATCCTGGTCGCGAGCCTCATCCTTGGCAACTTCGGTTTCTCCAGCATCCACAAGGCGCCTGCGCTGGGCCTGACGTTCCCCCTTGTCGTGATGGGCATCGGGGCCCTTGCGTCGATAATCGGCGTGTACGCGGTGCGTGCCACGAACCGCGACCGCACGGCGATGGCGCCGATCAACCGTGGCTTCATGGTTTCTGCCGTCCTGACGATGCTCGGCGCTTACTTCGTGGCCCAGTTCTATGTGCACGAGCTCAAGGTCTTCTTCGCCGTGCTCGTCGGCGTGCTCCTCGGCCAGGTGATCTCGCGGGTCACCGAGTTCTACACCTCGACGGAAACCTCACCAGTGCGGGAGATAGCCAGCTCCACGCGCACTGGCCCCGCCACGACTGTGCTGTCAGGGGTCGGCGTAGGCCTCGAGTCCTCGGTGGCTGCGATCCTCGCCATCATCGTCGCCATCGCCATTGCCGTCGGCCTCGGCAACGGGAACCTACAGTTCTCCCTCTACCTCGTCTCGCTCATAGGCATCGGCCTGCTCTCGACCACCGGCATCGTGCTCTCACAGGACACCTTCGGGCCTGTCTCGGACAACGCCGCCGGCATAGCGGAAATGAGCGGGGAGTTCGCAGGCGAACCTGAGCGGGTCATGGTGAGCCTCGACGCCGTCGGCAACACCACCAAAGCCATAACCAAAGGGGTTGCCATAGCCTCGGCTGTGATCGCAGCCGTGGCCCTGTACGCGGCGTTCATCCAGACCATAGCCGAGCAGTTGGGGCTGCGTGCCGTCGGCAACAGCCTTTACCGCAACGTCCTTACGGAGGTCAACGTAGCCGACCCCAAGGTCTTCATCGGCCTTCTAGTGGGCGGCTCGGTAGCCTTCTTGGTCTCCTCGTTCCTCATACGGGCCGTGGGGCGCTCAGCGGGGACGGTCGTAGAAGAAGTGCGCCGGCAGTTCAGGCAACACCCAGGGATAATGGACGGGACGGAAAGGCCTGAGTACGCACGCGTGGTCGACATCTGCACTCGCGCGTCCCTCCGAGAGCTCGCGACGCCGGCCCTCATCGCTGTTTTGACCCCAGTGGTCGTGGGGTTCGCGATCGGCTATTTTGCGCTCGGCGCCTTCCTCGCAGCCGCGATATTGACTGCACAGCTCATGGCGAACTTCCTCTCCAACACCGGGGGCGCCTGGGACAACGCGAAAAAGTACATTGAAGAAGGCCACTTCGGAGGCAAGGGCTCGGACGCCCACAAGGCAGCTGTGATCGGCGACACCGTAGGCGACCCCTTCAAGGACACGGCCGGGCCCGCTCTCAACCCCTTCATGAAAGTCATGAACCTTGTCTCTCTCCTGGTCCTGCCCGTTGTCATCACGACCCAGCACGACACTGCGGAACGCTATGGCATCGCCGCAGCTGCCCTGGTCGTCATCCTGGCCGGCATCGCCTTTTCCAAGCGGGGGGTGAAGGGCTTCGCCGTGGCCGAGGCCCCCGTGGCCACAGCCACGGCCCAGGCAGCCTTCGACGGGGGGAGCGCGCCCGGGACGGCACCCAGCGCGCCTAGCGTTCCCGGCCAGAGCTGACTCGCAACTAGACCCGGAGGTAGCCATGGCCAAGCCGCTTGTGATCGTCGAGTCCCCCGCCAAGGCGAAGACCATTTCAAGTTTCCTCGGCAACTCTTACATGGTCGAGCCTTCGGTGGGCCACATCCGCGACCTGCCTAGCGACGCCAAGGAAGTGCCAGCTGCTTACAAGCACGAGCCCTGGGCCCGCCTAGGAGTGGACGTAGACAATGGCTTCAAACCTCTTTACGTGGTCCTACCGGGCAAGAAGGAGCGGGTGACCAAGCTCCGGTCGCTCCTGCGAGAAGCCAGCGAGGTCTACCTCGCAACCGACGAGGACCGCGAGGGCGAGTCCATTGCCTGGCACCTGCTGGAGGTCCTCCACCCAAGGGTCCCAGTGCGGCGCCTAGTGTTCCACGAGATCACTCGCGACGCGATACGTCAAGCCCTCGAACACCCCCGCGACCTCGACCGCAGGCTCGTGGACGCTCAGGAGACCAGGCGTATCCTGGACCGGCTCTACGGCTACGAAGTGAGCCCCGTCCTTTGGAAAAAGGTGCTCCCGCGCCTGTCGGCCGGCCGCGTGCAGTCAGTGGCGACGAGGCTCCTGGTCGAGCGCGAACGGGCGAGGATAGCGTTCCGCGCAGCGTCCTACTGGGACCTCACGGGCCGCTTCCGCCCGGCGTCCCAGGCCGACAGTGGCACCTTCGGGGCACAACTGGTCGCTTTGGACGGCAAACGCCTGGCTACAGGGAGGGATTTCGGCGAAGACGGCAAGCTCGCGCGTGGAGACGTCCTCGTCCTCGACGAAGCTCGCGCCAGTGCCCTCGCGGACGGGCTCGCCAGCGCCGACTTCAAGGTCCGCTCCGTCGAGGAAAAGCCTTGGAAGCGCTCGCCCTACCCACCTTTCATGACATCTACGCTGCAACAAGAAGCCAGCCGAAAACTGCGCTTTTCCGCAGCCCGTACTATGCGCGTCGCCCAGGACCTCTACGAGGCAGGCCACATAACCTACATGCGCACGGACTCGACGGCCCTGTCCGACCAGGCCCTCCAAGCTGCCCGTCGGGCAGTACAGGACCTCTACGGACGCGAGTACCTGCCAGCGTCGCCCCGCCGCTACGAAAAACGAGTCAAGAACGCCCAGGAAGCGCATGAAGCGGTGAGGCCGGCCGGCGAGGACTTCACCCGCCCGGAAGCCACGGGGCTTTCAGGTGACCACCTACGTCTCTACGACCTCATCTGGAAACGCACTGTGGCGTCACAGATGGCCGACGCTTCTGGGCAATCGGTGCAGGTCCGCCTGGGAGCCCTGAGCGCCTCGGGTGAGGACGCTGAGTTCGCTGCCAACGGCCGCGTGGTCGCCTTCCCTGGCTTCTTGCGGGTGTACGTAGAGGGTTCCGACGACCCTGAGGCGGAGCTAGAGGACAGGGAGGTGAGGCTACCCCGTCTGGCGCGAGGCGACGCCCTCCTGGCAGAAGAGCTCTCGCCCGAGGGCCATACCACCCAACCCCCTCCTCGCTACACCGAGGCCTCTTTGGTCAAGGCGCTCGAGGACCTAGGCGTTGGGAGGCCCTCGACTTACGCAAGCATCATCGACACGGTCCAAGAGCGCGGCTACGTCTGGAAGAAAGGTACTGCTCTCGTGCCTTCCTGGACCGCTTTCGCGGTCGTCGGCCTGCTCGAAAAGCACTTCTCAAAGCTCGTCGACTACGGCTTCACCGCGGAGATGGAAGAGGACCTCGATGAGATCGCACGAGGAGAGCAAGAACCTCTGCCGTGGCTCACCCGGTTTTACTTCGGCGCACCAAAGGCGGGAGGCTCTGGGCGTGACAGCGAGGGGCTGAAGCAGATGGTCGCGGACCGCCTGGGAGAGATCGACGCCCGCGCTGTGAACTCCATACCAGTAGGAGGCCCGGGCTCAGGGGTCGTGGTCAGGGTTGGGCGGTTCGGGCCCTACCTGCAGGACACGCGCTCGGACCGCAGGGTCTCAGTCCCCGAAGACCTCCCCCCCGACGAGCTGACCCTAGAACGCGCCCTCGAGCTGCTGGAGGCACCTCGCGCCGAGCGCAGCGAGCGCGTGCTAGGTGCTGACCCCGCAACGGGACTGCCCGTTTTGGCCCGCGACGGACGCTACGGGCCTTATGTGCAGCTCGGAGGAGACGACGCCGGCGCCAAGGGGGCCAAGCCCAAACGTTCCTCGCTCCTAGCCGGTATGTCGCCCGAAACCGTTACCCTCGACGAGGCACTAAAGCTCCTCTCCCTCCCGCGCACCCTTGGGCACGACCCCCAAAGCGGCGAGGAGGTGACAGCGGACAACGGCCGCTATGGGCCTTACGTGAAACGGGGCAACGAGTACCGCTCATTAGAAAGCGAGGCCCAGCTGTTCACCGTGAGCCTCGAAGAGGCCCTGGAGCTTTTTTCCAAGCCCCGCCAAAGACGCGCCCGGCAAGCCTCGGCTCCCCTGGCCGAGCTTGGCGAAGACCCCGAGACTGGGGCAGCAGTAGTGGTGAAAGACGGCCGCTTTGGGCCTTACGTTACCGACGGCAAGGTGAACGCCTCGCTGCGGCGCGGAGACAGCGTCGACAGCCTGTCCCTCGAGAGGGCGATCGAACTGTTGGCCGAACGGAGAGCCAAGATGGCAGCCGAGGAGAGCTCCGGTGAGCCCGGCGGGCCAGGGCGGCGCCGGCGAACGGCCGCAGCGAGCGGACGGGCTCGCACGCGCGGCACCACTTCGGCAAAGCCCGGGGGCGCCACCGGTAGCACTGGCCGGGCACGAGCCATGAGCGCGCGCTCGACAGGCCGACGTGCACGAGGTGCCTCGGGCGGGCCACCCGGAGAGCCAAGCAGCGACAACGGCTGAGCCACGCCAACACAGCTGAGATCTCGGCTGCGCCGCCCCTTGGGGAAGCGACGGCGCTCGTAAAAATGTGCAATCCTGTGCTCGGGGAGTGCTTAATGAGCCGACCACCGGACGCGCCGCTGGGTGAAGAACTCGAGGAGGTGCTCGAGACGGCCTCCGAGGAGGAGCTGTCCGCAGCTGAGCAGTGGCTGCGCGAGCGGGGGCAGCACCCCACTCAGGCGGCAGTCGCGACAGCTGTCGCGCAGGCCCGCAACCGGGTCAGCTCCGCCCCCATAAAGGCCCTCCGGGCAAAGGCGTGGCAGGACAGGAAGGACGCCTTTTACGAAGCTTTGCGTTCCAACGAGGTCAGGGTCGGCCACCGGGTCGCAAGGCTGGTGGAGCGCTGCCTCAACGAAGCCGGCAAAGCCCCTACCTGGTCCGAAGTTGGCCGCGTGATGGGATGGGACCTCTTCGAGCACATCTGGGCCATCAGGTGGCTCATCAAGCGCGGCTGGCTTCAAGCGACCGAGTCTGAGGCGCGCTCGCTGCGACCAGGCCCACGCTATTGGGACAGCACCTTGCACCGCCCTGGGCACCCGGGCACGCAGCCGCCTCAGTCACGGCCTCAGTCACGAAGGTTGACCTACCGGCTTGAGCTACCGGGGCTCAACCCTCCTGAGGCCAGCAATGGGGGGCACTCCTGAGGCCAGCAATGGGCGCTGGCTAGGGGCCGTCGTCTGGCGTGCTGTTACAGGGAGCGGCGTACGCCTCGAGCTCTTCCACCCAAGCTTTGGCATTGCGCTCTGCCCATGCCCTGCTAACACGGCCCGTAAGGACCGACCGCAGGGCGTGGGGGTGGGTGAGGGCCATGTAAACGTGCGCCAGCACGACGGCAACGAAAACGTACGCCACCAGGTCGTGCACGAAAGTGGCGCCGCTACGCCAGGAGAGGGGCCAGAAATAGAACCAGCGCATTATGCACCCAGTCATGAGCATCACACCCATGACGCCTAGGACGAAAGCCGCGTTCAGTTTCTGGCCGGCATTGAACTTTCCTACCTTCAGGTGCGACTTTGGGAGCCGGCGGGCAGCAAGGGCGAGCCAGCGCCTGTCGTCGTCGCTCCAGCGGTTGAGCCGGCGAAGGTCCGCTCGCAGTGCCCTGCCCCAAGGGCCTGCCAAGCTCACTACCAATGGCACCGGCAAAGCGAGCCCTGCGTCCACGTGGATCCGCACCAAAAGCGCCCTACGCCCGACCAAGGCCACCAGCGACGGCACGTAGAGCGCCGCCCCCGTCAGGATAAGGACCAAGAAAAGGGCGGCAGTAGACCAGTGCACCGCCCGCTCGACCCCGTCGAAGCGCAGGATGCGCCCCGGAAGGTGCGCTTCAGGAGATGGGCGCGCCGACGTCGTCGTTGCTCCGCCCCACCCAGGCGTTGACCGCATAGCCGCGCTGCTCCCAGTAACCGGGGTAAACCCTGTCCACGACAGAGATCCTCGACAGCCACTTGACCGACTTGTAACCGTACATGGGGGCGACGTAAAGGCGCAGCGGGCCCCCGTGTGCCCGCGTGACCGGCCGCCCAAGCATCTTGTGGGCGACGATCACGTCCGGCAGGCGAGCTTGCGCGAGGGTGAGCGACTCCGTGTACACCCCATCGAACGAGCGGAACAGCAATGCCTTCGCACCGGGAGCCACTCCAGCTTCGTCGAGCAGGTCGGCTAGCCTTACTCCCTCCCAGTGGACGTTCGGCACCCGCCAACCTGTTACGCACTGGAACGGCTTCACTAGGACCGTCGTGGGCATTGCCTCCAGGTCCTCCACGCTCAGGCTCAGCCGGCGATGCACAAGCCCGTCGACTTGGAGCCGGTACCCGGGGGGCGGCGCCGGGAACCCGTCGGTCACCGTATAGAGCTGGAAGTAGTCACCCCCAGGGATGAGCCCGCTCAGGCTCGACTCCGTCCCGGCTGAAAGTGAGTCGAGCGCGTCAGCGATCCCGTGCGCCAACCAAGAGCCGCCGACTACGCCGGCGCCTCCAAGGCCGAGCATCCCAAGCACGACTCGCCGGCCCACCGGCTTGCCAACCGGTCGCTCGCCGTTTGCCATCGGCCCCATGGCCACGGGGCCAATGATCGCGCTTGGCAACAGTGCCCGCTGGTCACCCAGTCAGTTGACTTGCAACTCTCGGCGCACCACGCGAGAACGGCCCAGAGCCACGACCCGGGAGGCGATCTCGGCGAACGCGCGGGCAGCCTCCGACTGAGGCTCGGCGACCACGACTGGGCGACCCTGGTCGCCACCCTCTCTTACCACCTGCTCGAGCGGCACTTGGCCGAGGAGCGGTACGCCGAGTTCCTCGGCCAACTGAGCCCCGCCGCCGCTACCGAAGATCTCACTGCGGGTACCTGCAGGGCCCGAGAGCCAGCTCATGTTCTCTATCACGCCCCTGAGCGGCAGGTTGAGCTTTTTCGCCATGTAGGCGCTGCGCTGAGCCACTCGCTTGGCTGCCTGCTGGGGCGTAGTCACTACGTACACCTCGGAAGCCGGCAGGTACTGGGACATCGACAGCGCCACGTCCCCAGTGCCCGGTGGCATGTCCACGAGGAGGAAGTCGAGCCCGGACCAGTCCACGTCGACTAGGAACTGCTCGAGCGCCTTGTGCAGCATCGGCCCTCTCCATATGACCGGCTGCGGGTCGGGCACAAAGAAGCCCATCGACATAACCTTCACGCCATAAGCCGACAAGGGCTCCACGGCTTCACCGGAGGTTTCGGGCTGGCCCGAGAGCCCGAGCATCGCCGGCACAGAAAAGCCGTACACGTCCGCATCGAGGATGCCTACCTGCTTACCCAAAGCGGCGAGAGCCAACGCCAGGTTCACCGTCACAGTCGACTTGCCTACGCCCCCCTTGCCAGAGCTGAGCCCTAGGACGCGCGCTGGGTTCTCGCCAGTGGAAAAAGGGTTTGCCCTTCGAACCTCGTTGCCAAGCCGCTGCCCCGCAGGGCCGGTCGCTGCCATGCCGTCCAACATGCTAGGCGTGCAAGCTCAGCGGGCGGCTAGGAGGTCGTGCACCAGCACCGCTGTGCCGCCATCGCCCGGCCCGCCAGGAGGTCGAGCATCTACAGCGGGCAGCCACCTCACGCGCAGGCGCCGTCTGGGGCCGCCCTGTAGGTGCAGGCCGCGGGGACGGCTAAGTCGGCCTACGATGGGCTCAATGGCTGAGTTGGCAGCCACGCGCTTCTCGGGGGCGGTTGCAGCCGTCACTTCGGCGTTCGGCGACCCTACCCGCCGCAAGGTTTACCTATTTGCGAGAGAGTCGCCGGCAGGCGTGACGGCCTCCGAAGTGGCTCAACACTTCTGCCTGCACCCCAACGTGGCGCGGCACCACTTGGACAAACTCGCTGCTGGAGGGTACCTCGAGGTAGAGACCTCACGTTCGGCACTGGCCGGCGCCGGAAGGCCGTCGAAACGGTACAAGGCAGCCGGGCCCGCTCCAGCCCTGGATGGGACGGTCAGGGAGGACGCGCTCCTGGTCGCCCTCTTGGAAGGCGCGCTGGCCCTCTTACCCCAGGTCGTAGCCGAAGAGATGGCCGAACGCGTCGGCTTCGAGTACGGCCGGAAGTTCGCTGGGGCGATGTCGCCGACCGAGGGGCAGCTCTCGTTCCGAACGGCCCTGCGAGCCGTGGCCGACGCCTTGACGGCGCATGGCTTTGCTGCCCGAGCCGAGAAGCGGGGCACGTCGCTGGCCCTCATAAGGGACACCTGCCCGTTCTTTGACGCAGCTCAGCAGCACCCTGTCATCTGCGCCGCGGACAGAGGGATGGTAAAGGGGATGCTGTCGGCCCTGTCAGGCCCGCTGACCGCATCCCCCGAGTGGTCATCTGCCGAGTGGTCCTCGCGCGCGATGGGCGACGCCACCTGCGCGACCTCGCTGCCCGCCTCAAGCTCGCTCGAAGCCCGCCTGAAGCTCACTTGAAGCCCGGCTAGAGCTCGCCCGAAGGCCGGCTAGAGCCCGCCTGCGCGGACTGCGCGGACCTAGTCCTAGTAGGGCTAACTGCTAACCAAAGCTCCTGCGCTCGACCTGTGTAAAAAAGTGCTAAGGCATGCCTGCTGGACGGCCGAAGACATTAAAGGCCGGGTCAGCCAGGAGGAAGATGGCGTCTTTTGCGATAGCGGGGCCCCTCGCGCATGGGGTGAGAGTGAAGCTGCAGTTGCCGGGGCTCCCCCGCGTAGCGCCGCTGCAGGCACAGGTGGTCTCGTGTGCCGCCACAGCCGTGGTCGTTGAGCTGGACGAACCTGCGCCGGCGGTCGACGAGGGCGTGGTGGCCGACCTGTTCATGCCGCTTTCCTGGGGCATCTACAAGTGGCTTTGCCTCGCCTCCTGCCAGCCCGGGGAACAAAAGGCCGAGCTCGAACTACTGGACGCCCCTGTGTTCGTCCAGCGCCGGCTGGACCCTCGAGTGGGGGTAGCACTACCAGCTGAGGTACGGGCCCTGAGAGGCGGGAGAAGGACGGCGCCTCACGATGCGCTTGTCGCTGACATCTCGCGTGGAGGCCTCAAGCTTTCTCGTGGAAGAATGCTGCGTACAGGCGACCGCGTCGAGGTGAGCGTCCACCTGCCGGGGGCGCACGGCGCCTTCGCCAGTGCCATCTGCCTGCTCGGCAGGGTGGTCATGGCCTACCCAAGCCCGCAGCCGGCGGGCCCTGGGCTGACCGACGCTCACGTATGCTTCCTCGATGGCCAGCCAGAAGCGCTCGCCACGGTAGCTCGCTTCGTCGCCCAACAGCTCGAGGCTGGCAACGAAGCCTGACGCCCAACCCTTTCGGGCTCGCTTTAATAACTTTTAATGCCTTCTTTTAATGCCTCTTTTAATCCGGGCGCCGGCGGGGCCCTGAGGCCGGCCCTGGCGGCAGAGGCCAACAGCCTTCACGCCACCGCCCGGTAACCCCCCTGGGCGCAAGGCGCCCTCTCATATGCAAGGCGCCCTCTCATATCAGGGTCTTCAGTCTCGACATTTCTTCAGTCTCGACACTTCTCGGTGTCAAACCGGTTTCTCGCCATCAAATTGGCGCGATTCCCCACCGCTGTGACAACGAGAAAACCTTTTGACAACGAGAAACTGGCGACTTCGGACCTCTTACAGAGGCTAGGCTAAGGTCTGGGCTAGGCCTTGGCGGCTTTCGCGGCTTTAGCGGCCTTGGCAGCCTTGCGGCCTTGGTCAGCTTGGGCTTGTGCCAGCGCCAGGCGCGCAGTCCGCACGTCAGCAGGAGCAGGGTCGTGCCTTAGGTACCACTCGAGCTCGCCGGCGGCCGCCTTCGGCTCCCCTTGTTCCTCCAGGAGGACCAAGCCGCGGTAGAGGTGGGCCAGCCCGTAGGAGGGGTCCGCTTGCTCAGCCTTTGTGAGCTGCGACAATGCCGCAGGACCAAGGCCCGCTTGGGCGTATATCCAACCCTCGGCAGTAAGGGCTATCGGTTGGTCCGGGTAGGACTTCAGGATCTCTTGGTAGAGGGCCAGGGCCCCGGCGGGGTCTTTGGCCATCAGCGCCTGCGCCTCTTCGAGCTCGCTGTTGAGGCCGGTGAGCCCGCCGGTGATGGTGCCACCAGGGAGCTCGGGAGAGGAGAAATGGTCCACGAGGACCAAGGCCGCCGCTATGGCAACCAGCGAGATGCCGGCCGGCAAGCTGAGCCGCCTCCAGAGAGCCAACAGTAGCCGTCGACAACGCTGGGCCCTGTCAGCTGGCCCCGTGCCTGGCGCAACAGGGGTGCCGTTGAGCACTGCCCCAGCACCCTCAGAGGGTTGGCCCGGTCGTAGGGCCGGAGCGAGGTCGAAAAGGGCGCCCTGGACAACGGGGGCCGCGCCTGGAGAAGGCTGCGGTCCACGGACAACGGTTGCACTGGCCAACGGCAAGGCGACATCGCGCTTGCGCCAGCGGGCGAAGGCAGTGCCCAGGCCAACTACACCTGCTGCAACGGCTAGGACGGGCAATACCCACACAAGGACGTCGAGCCCTGAGGCCGGCGGCCTTTCCAAAATCGACGAGCCGTAGTCAGCCACAAGCCGAGAGCGGATCTGCGCGGGGCTTATACCCCGTGCCAGCCACTTGCTTATGAGCTGGCGGATCTCGACAGCCGCCGGCGCGTCCGATGAAGCGGCTGACTCGCCGGCACATACGGGACAGCGGTACTCACCTGCGATCGCCATAGTCCTTTGGTAAAGAGACGGGTGCTTCGACGTGCCACCGAACGCGCCCGCGCCAGCAAGTGCAACTACACAGGCTAGAGCCACTACGGCTACCAAAAAGAGCTTCGTCGTGATGGCTCTTGCTGCAACTGGGACCACGACCGCCTCGTCAGGCAACCCCTCGGGTTCGCCTGGCTGGCCTTGGGAAGCGCCTTGGCGGATGCTGGGCTCGCCTAGCGGGCCCTCTGCCAGCAACGCAGGCTTAGCAGCGCCGGCGGGGGCCTCACCCAACGAAAGTGCTGGCAGTGCCTTACCCACCGGCCTATGCGCTCGAGGGTTGGTCGCGCCCGCACCTGCGAACTCGACCGAAGGTGTCGCCGCCGTCTCGCTCACCAGGCCGCCCGTCCTGCGTGGGTTATCTCGGTACTGGCCAAAGCCAGGACATAATGGCACCTCTCAGCCCCTCGGTGGCTCTCGGCCCCTCGGTGGCTCTCAGCCCCGTGGCTCTCAGCCAGCAATGCCCCTCGCCTCAGCTTCGGCCATCAACTTGTCGAGCTCGGAGGCGCGGGCCCCACCCTCGATATAGGCAACGACAGTGCCCCCCGGCGCTACGAGGAACGAGGAGGGCAACCCCTGGACCCCGTAAGATACGGGCGCGGTTGGGTCGTTAACCGCTGGCCAGTGGGCCCCCTCGGCAGCAAGGTACTCTCGCAACTGCGCCACATTGCTCGGGTCGTAGGCGACAGCCAGCACGACGGCATCTTTTGCATGCTGGCGCGAAAACTCGAGCAGCTGGGGCATCTCCTCGCGGCAAGGCACGCACCAAGTCGCCATGAAGTTGACAAGGGCCCACTTACCTTTGAACTGCGCGAGCGAGTAATGGCCCCCTCCGAGCCCTGGGCCTGAGATCGGGGGTGCCTGCTCGCCAAGGAGGGGGCTCTTGCCGAGAACTTCGGAAGAAGGTTGGGCAGAGGCGATCACAGCAACGAGGGCAGCTACGACCACGGCCACGCTGACCGAAGCCCACAGGACCGTCCTGCTCCGCCGGTGACCTGGCAAGACCCCCTCCTCGGGGCCCGCCGGCCCAGCCAACTCAGCCGAGGGGCCCGCCGGCGCAGCCAACTCAGCCGAGGGGCCCGCCGGCGCAGCCAACTCAGCCGAGGGGCCCGCCGGCCCGTCGCCCAAAGTCCCGGCGCCCGGGTACGGCTCGGCCTCGCCGGAGGCGACGGCACTCCTCCCAACCGCCTCGCTCATTTAGACAGCCCACTCCGCACCCAAAGGCCCGCGCGCCTCATCTAGGAGCTCCCACTGTCTCGGGAGAGCCATGCTCTACAGCCGCCAGCCCAGTCGAGAGGCTTAGGGCGCCCCCCGCCGTCGCGGAGCGCAGCCCTCGTCTGCGACTGGTCGGCATCAGCGAGAGCACTGCGCCAATGACGAGCACCAAGCCTCCTGTCCAAAGCCAAATGACCAGGGGTTCGATGATCACGCCTATGGCCACCGGGCCGCCCGAGCGGGATGGGACGTCCGCAATTGTGAGGTAGATGTCTTGCGCAGGCGTGGAACGAACGGCAGGGCTGACTACCGCCTCGTCCGAAAGAGGGAACGACTCGACGGCCGGGTAGTAGTCGGTGCCGTCCATCTTGACAACCGCCTCGAGGCTGCTGCGCCCCGGGGCATTGGTGCTACGCAGGCCCTCGTAGGTCAGCCGGTGCCCGAGGAACGTGGCCGACTGGCCAGGCGACAGGCTGAGCTGAGCCTGGTGCTGATATGCATGGCTGGCCGCAAAGGCAACGGCGATGAGGACAACGCCCAAGTGGACAACCATCCCCCCGCCCGAACGCCCGGGGAGCCCTTTGAGGCCGTGGCGGCGCACCAGCAAGAAAAGTTCTCTCAGTGCCGAGCCGCCGGCGAACGCAGCCAAGGTAAAGACCAAAAGTGGCCACAGGCCACGAAGGCCAGCAGCCAAGCAGGCCACTAGGACAGTGGCGGCGCACCCGAGGGGCCACGCAAGACGATGCCTGAGCAGGTCGACCGAAGCCCGCTGCCAGGGCAGCACAGGAGCGACCGCCATCAAAAAGAGCAGGCAGAGCACTATCGGCATCGTCATGGTGTCGAAGAAAGGCCCCCCGACAGTGATTGAGGAACCGTTCACAGCCTCGACGACGAGGGGGAAGACGGTGCCGAGCAGCACGACGAACGCAAAGGCAGCGAACAACAAGTTGTTCGCTAGAAAGGCACCCTCACGAGACAGCGGCGTCGGCACTGACCCTGGGGTGTGCAGCCTGTCGCCTCGCCATGCCAAAAGGGCTATTGAGGCCACTACGCTGACTGCAAAGAAGGCCAGCAGGAAGGGGCCTACGCCGCCATCGACCGTAAAGGAGTGCACGGACTGCAGCACTCCGGAACGAGTAAAGAACGTACCGAGCAATGTAAGTGAAAAAGTCGCCAGCAACAAAGAGACGTTCCAGGCGCGCAGCATCGCCCTTCTTTGCTGTACGACCGCCGAGTGCAAGAAGGCGGTCGAGGTGAGCCAGGGCAGCAGAGCGCTGTTCTCCACAGGGTCCCAGGACCAGTAGCCACCCCAACCGAGCACCTGGTAGCTCCACCACATCCCGAGCACTATGCCTGCCGACAGCGCTGCCCATGCGAACAAAGCCCAACGTCTCGACTCCTTCAGCCAGTCCTCTGCGCCTCGGCCGCTTGCCAGAGCCCCGATGGCGAGGCAGAACGGCACGGTGAAGCCGACGAGGCCCAGGTACAAAAGAGGTGGGTGGAAGGCTACCAACAGCCTGTCTTGGAGAAGGGGGTCAGGCCCCGGGCCTTGAGTGGGGACAGCACCGTGCACGCGGGCGAAGGGATTGGACACGGACAACATGAGCGCGAAAAAAAAGGCGGCGACCAGGTAGCCGGTAACTTTTGTCCATATGACAAATGGCTCAGCCCTCCGGCGCCGGAACCGCCACCACATGGCGCCCAAGTAGCCGGAGAGCACAAGCGCCCACAACAAAATGCTCCCGTCGAGGTCGGACCACATCGCCGTGACCCGGTAGACGAGAGGAGTAAAAGTGCTGTCGTTGTTGTCAACATAAACCAGCGTGAAGTCGTGGGTTATAAGCGCTCGTTGCATGGCGAAAGTGGCCACCACGGCACCTGCGACTACGAGCCAAATGTAACTGTCGCCCCCTCGCAACAACGAAATGCGCTTCGTGCCCATGCCCAGCACAAGGGCAATAGCGCCACCGAGCGCCCCGAGCAGCCCCAGCACGAGACCGCTTTCCCCAAGCGCTATGTTCATGAGGTTGCCCGGTGAGCCTCGAGGTAGGTGGCGCCGTGCTGCACCATGATCTGAAAAGAAGCAAAGGTGTCCCCCTGCCAGTGGCCGTCGAGGACTACTGGCATACCCGCTCGGAAAAGTTGAGGTGGTGACCCTGTGCTCACGACGTGCACGTCCACGTTGTGGGAAGTGATCGTGAAGTAGAGCTTGCCGCCTTCCGACCGGAGCCCAGGCAACACCGTGCCCTGGACACGGAAATCACTACCTTTCAGTTCCGCCCGCTGCGCCACGGCCTGGTTCGCCGTCAGGTAGTAGTCGAGCGCGTTCGTTAGCCCCTTCCAGAGCAGCAACCCTAGTGCCGCCACCACGACGGCACCGGCTACGGCCTTTTGCCTCCTTGTGGCCAATACCTTGCGCCGCTTCAGGGTAGGGAAGTCGGCCACCGGGACGCCGTCAAGGATGAGGAGGCCCTCGTGCTCGACCACTGCTGGCCGCCCAGGCGCAGGCCGTTCCTCAAAGCCCTCCTTGCCGAGGGGCCCAGGAAGTTCCGTGCCGGCGGGCCCCTGGTCCCGAGCCGTCCCGGAGACTTGCCCGGGCCGTCGTGTCAACGCCACTGTTCACCACCTTTGGAGAGCGAGCGCCTCAGGGCACGTTCCCGGCGCAACGTGCGCAAGGCATAGGCGATTAGCAAAGCAGCACAAGACGACCAAGCGGCGACCACATAGCTCATGGCATTCCCACCCGTTGCTGCCCGTTGCCACCAGCAGCGGGGCCCGCGGCCGGGCCCGCAAGCCCCGCGGGCTCGACAATGTCAGCGGCCTCGGGGACCTCTCCTCCGGCTACAGCACGCGTAGGGACCGCTCCACTAGGGCCACCCTCAAGGCGAGGAAACCCAACGGCGCCGGCAGGCTCACCCAAGCCCGCTTGCAGGGAGGAGCCCTCGGAACGGCGCGCGACGACCGCAGAATAAAAAGCCAAAGAACCGTAGCGCTCTTCGAGCTCTTCTAGCCGGTAACGATGGACGATAAGCCAAGCTCCCAAAAGGCCGAAGGCCACAAATGACACAATCATCGTCGCGAGCTGCCACCCGTAAACCGAAGGATCAGGTTTGAACAAGGTCTCGCCCTGGTGGAGGGTCACGAACCAGTCAGTGGCGTAGTGGTCGACTATTACGGTGAGCGCCATGAGGAGGGCGACGACCGAAGAAAGCACCGAACGAGAATGGGGGTTTTCCACGGCTCTCCGGAGGGCAAGGTAACCGAGGGAAAGTGCAAAGAGGATGGCCGTGAGCGTGAGGCGCGCGTCCCAGGTCCACCACACACCCCATGAGGCGCGTCCCCAGATTGAGCCCGTAACAAGAGTGGCGGCGCAAAAGACCGCCCCCACTTCGGCACCTGCTACCGCCAAACGGTCCCAGCGAGGGCTGCGCGTGCGTGGCCACAGCCACGCAATGCTCCCCAGAGCGCATATGCCGAACCCCACGTAGCACATAGTGGCCACGGCCGGGTGGACATAGAGCATGCGGACGAACTGTCCCTCGACTACCCCAGGTGGGGCGCTGTTGCCCGATGGGGCCGGTGGGCTCAGCCAGAGGCCCCACCACACATTGAGGGCAAGTGCGAGCGCAGCAGCCCAGCCGAGCGCGCGGCTGAGCCGACTAGGAGTGCGGCGGGTACGGCTGAGGCGGGCTGCAGGAGCCTGGGGCATAGTCATGCTTCCTCCATCAAAGCCCCGAACCCTACCGATCCGCCAGCCAGGTAGATAGCGGCAAAACATCCCAGCAGCGCCAGCCAGCGCCAACCGTCCCCACTGGAAAGCCCCAGTGCCGAACGCCACGCCTCGGTGGCCGACAACACCACGGGTGCGAGAACCGGCGCAAGCAGCAATGGCAGGAGAGTCTCGCGAGCCCTCAGGCCGATGCACAGTGCGCCATAGGCGACCCCGGCGCCCGCGACCCCCGCCGTCGACAGGGCGGCGCTGGTGGCCAGGAGCCCGGCACCGCCAAGCCGACTGTGGAACAGCACTACGACACCGACCGCCAACAAGGCCTCCAGCACAACGAGTTGGGCAGCAACGGCTGCGACCTTTCCCAAGAAGATGCCGGCAGGCTCCAAGCGGGAGAGGCGCAACGAGTCGATAGCCCCGTCGGAGGACTCGACTGAGAAGCTCCGCTGGACGGCCAGGATGCCAGAAAACAGCACTGCCACCCAAAAAAGCCCGGGAGCTGCCTGGACCAGCAGGGGACGGTCCTGGTCGAACGCAAAGCCGAACAAAAGCAGCACAACTAGTGCGAACGGCCCTACCTGGTTGAGCGACACCTTCGCCCGACCCTCGATGCGTAGGTCCTTACCTGCGACGAGGGCTGCGTCACGCCACAACCTGGACCTCCTCGACACCCGCCAGCGGGGACGCAGCGCGTGAGGCGCTCGCCGGTGGGGACGCCGCGCCTGAGGCGCTCGCCGGCGGGGACGCAGCGCCTGAGGTGCTCGCCGGCGGGAGCAGCCCGTTGCGGACTGTCCCGCCCGCCATAGAGACAACACGCGAAGCCAGCTCGGCGGTCGCCGCCTCCTCGTGAGAAGCCATGACCACGCTCGAGCCGGCACCCGCCACCTCGGCGAGCAGCTCGTCCAACAGCGCCCGGTGCTCGGCGTCGAGCCCAGCGTGAGGCTCATCGAGGAGCCAGAGTGCTGGCCGCTTGGCGAGCAGGCACGCCAAGGCCAGGCGCCTCCGCTGGCCCGCGGACAACTTCCCAGCCGGCGCTTGGGCGAGCCTCCCGCCAAGGCCCAGGCGCAGGAGTGCTGACTTTGCGCTTTCTTCACCGGTGCGGGCAGCCTTGGCTGCAAAGCGCACGTTTTGTTCGGCCGTGAGGTCGTCGTACAGGCCGCCGTGGTGGCCGAGCAGGCCTACTAGCGGCCTGAGAGCCCGGGCGTCTGCGGTGGGGTCGAGCCCCAGCACTTCTGCCTCTCCGGCGACGAGTGGCAGTAAGCCTGCCAGCACCCGCAACAGGCTGGTCTTGCCTGCACCATTGGGCCCTCTCACGACGAGGATTTCTCCCGGGAGCAGGTCGAGGTCGGCACCGGCCAGCACGGGGTAGCGGCCGGCCAAGGCAACTGCTTTACGGAGCCGAGCCGATAAGACCATGACGACCGCCGCTCAACTTTAGGCGCGCCCAGTGCAGGCCCACCAGCCGGCCCCGCTTAGTCCTGGTGGGCGCCCCAGGGCGGCTACGAAGAGCCCCCCACGCCAGCGGCTACGAAGGGCCCCACACCAGCGGCTACGAAGGGCCCCACGCCAGCGGCTACGAAGGGCCCCACACCAGCGGCTACGAAGGGCCCCACACCAGCGGCTACGAAGGGCCCCACGCCGGCGGTCAGATGGAGCGGTTGAGGGCATCTAGGACAGCACGCGCGGCGGCATCCGCCGGCGCTCGCCCCGAAGCCACCCCGCGGCGGATCTCACCCGTGCCCGAGTCCTTCAGGACGGCAAGGACCCCAGCTCCCCATTCCGAAGGCAAGGCGTGGAACCCTACCAGCTCGTAAGCTGCGCTCGTCCCGAGGTCGCGCAACGCCTCCAGCACAGCGCGCCCGACGGCCCGCGCGTCGCCCGCCAAGGCCCTAGCGCTCCCACGCTGGTTGCCACGGGAGAGGCGGACCTCGATGGAAGCGCCGCCATCGCTAGGTAGCACGAGGGACAGGCGGACCCTACCGCTGCGGGCAGGCGCAGGTGGCGAGCCCTGGGGAGGAGATGAAACACGGATCTCGACTGGGTTGTCGAGGTGGTTGCTGGCGAGGCGCGCCGCCTCGTCACGGACCTTGGCGTGGTCCGTGCCCGCGGCGACCACCAGCTCCAAGTAGGAGCCACTTTCGTCCTCGGAGTACGACACGAAGAGCACGCCTGGCAACTGGCGCAGTTCAAGCTCCAAGGCATCTGTCAAGGCTTCAGCACCTCCACATCTGGCGTGGTAGCTATGCCTGCGACGGCACCTATATGGCCTATATGGCCTATTTGGCCTCTATGGCCTCGGGCAGCTGCCGTCACGTCCCGGCACCTGCCTTTGCGGCATAGAGCCGCTGGTCCGCCAGGCTCGCCAGGACCTCAGGGTCGTCAGTGTCCGAGGGGAAACAGGCGACTCCTACCGAGAAACCTACGGTTGTCTCGGGTACAGCGCGTTCTAGGGCGAGCTCGAGGCGCCCGAGCACCGGTGAGAGCGCAGCGACGTTGTCCACGCCGGCGACGAGCAGAGCGAACTCGTCCCCTCCTATGCGCGCTGCCACGTCGCCGCGCCTCAGGGAAGCTTGAAGCTCTGTCCCTACAGCCCGGAGCGCTGCGTCACCAGCGGCGTGCCCGTACCGGTCGTTCACCACCTTGAAATCATCGAGGTCTACCAGTACGAGTGCGAACGGCCAACCGTAACGGCGGGCGCGGCTCACCGCCTGGTCCAAGAAAAGCTCGTAGCTACGCCGGTTCAGCAGGCCAGTGAGCGCGTCGTGGCTGGCGTCGTGGCCGAGCATGTCAAGGCGGAAGGCAAGCTTGACGAGGCTGGCCAGCGTAGCCGCCGTGAGGGGGCCGACGACTGGAGGATCTGCGTAGACGCCGCTGCAGCCTGCAAGGGCGGCTTCGAGGTAAGCAGGCGTTGGGCCTTGGCCGAGCTGCAAGGGGGCGCGCCGCAGCCTGAACACTTGGGGCTTACCCGGCCACTCGACGACCACTACGAGGTCACGCAACCCGTAACGAGCCGCCACAAGCTCAAGAGCCTCGTAGATGAACTGGACCCCGCTCTCAGCACGAGCCAAGAGGCTCGGCAGTTCTGCGAGGGCGCCGTCGAGGTCGGGCGCGCCTAGGTGGCCGCCCGAGCCTTCACCTCCCTGGGCCGGGCCCGTCGAGGCACCAGCAACACCCGACGGCCCAGTCCCAGGCGGTTCAGTTTCAGGCGGTCCCGCTGGCTGCTGGCCCAGGTCGCCCATCCCCGGCAAGATAGGCGAACAGGTCCGGGGACGGCTCCCGATGAGGCCGCAATAGCACGCTCAGTGGCGACAATTGCAGGTCTCGTGGCAAAGAGGAGCATCACCGGAACCGGTGAGGTGAGACCTCGCCGGGACCTGGGCCGGCGGCCCTGCTCAGCCAAGCCATGACAGCACTGCGTCGGCTGAGCTCACCTCCACGCCGGTGCCCTCCTCCACCGCAATGCGCTCAACTACGCCGTCTTGGAGCAGGGCGGCGTAACGCTTGTTGCGAACCCCGAGCCCTGCCGCCGTGAGGTCGAGGTCCAGCCCCATAGCACGCGCAAGCTCACCGTTACCGTCCGCCAAGAACGCAACTTTGCCAAATGCCCCCTGCGAGCGCGCCCAAGCCGACAGCACGAACGCATCGTTGACTGCGGTGCAGAAGATCCGGTCGGCGCCGTGAGCGAGGATCTCCTGCGAGCGCGACACAAAGCCTGGCAAGTGATGGTCTGAACAGGTAGGGGTGAAAGCTCCCGGCACCCCGAACAGCACCACCCGGCCCTTGCCAAGCACATCAGCCGTGCTCACCTGCTCTGTGCCATGCTCGTCGACCATTTTCAACTGAACGTCCGGGATGCGGTCCCCAACTTGAATGCTCATGCGACCTCCTCCTGCTCGCTTGCTTGTCCGGCCGCGGAGCCTAACATCTCGGGCCTACCGGCACAGCGTGACCTCTGTCGGTTCAACCCGTCCGGCGGAACTCGAGCGCAGCTACCACCACGAACGCTGCCGCCATTGCGGCCACGACGCCAAGCTCGACGCCCACTGGGACGTGCCAGCCGTCCCACGTCACCCCCGGCACGAGCCGGGCCCGCAGCGCCGGCGGCACGGCGCTGAGACGCGCGAAGACAGCCTTTCGGACCGGGTCCACCGCGTACGTCAACGGGTCGACACGGGTGAGCGCGCGCAACCACGCGGGCAGGCCTGAGAGCGGGTACATGGCTCCCGAGAGGAAGAAGAGAGGCATGACCAGCATCTGGGTGACGGCCATGAACGACTGGAACTGTTGGATCTTCGCTGCCACCAACATCCCGAAGGCGGTCACTGTGAGCGCCAGCAGCAACAGCTCCCCGAGCACCGTGAACATGAGGGCGGGGTCGTAGGGCACTCCGGCGAGGCCAGAGATACAGATCATGAGCACGCCCTGCACAGAGGCGACCAGCGCTCCGCCGAGGCACTTGCCAACCACGATCGAAGTCCGGCTCACGGGCGCCACCAGCATCTCCCTCAGGAACCCGAACTCCCGGTCCCAGACAATGGAGCCGGCTGAGAAAAGAGCGGTGAAAAGTACCGACATCGCGGCGGCACCGGGGTACAGGAAGGTCCGCAGGTTGAGGTGGTGCCCGAAGTCCACCAAGGAGCCGAGCCCCGAACCCAACACGAACAGGAACAACAGAGGCTGTAGGACGCTTACGACTGCTCGTAGTGGGTCGCTCGCGAAACGGATGCCTTCACGTTTCAGCACCACCCACACTGCTCGCGCTTCGTGCACTGCGCCCGAAGCCATCGGGCGCTCCTGCGACGGCCGGCGAGAGCCAGCTTCGTCTCCAGCCTCAACCGATGCAGCAGGGGCGCCAATCGCCGTCAACCCGACCTCGGTGCTCACCGCCTCATCCCCCTCGCCGCCACGCGCCTCATCCACTCGTTGGAAGCGCCAGCCTCTGCGTCCCGGATGGTCGTACCCGTATAAGACAGGAAGACGTCGTCCAGCGACGGGCGCGAAACCCCTACGGAGCGCACAGGTATGCCCAGCTCACCAAACCTGGCGAACAACTTGGGGACGAACTCGCCCCCCTCCGCCACCGAAAAGGTCACGTTCCCCTCGTGCACCGCTGCTACTAAGCCAAAGTGCTCGCGGAGAGCTTCTATCGCCTGGGCCGGGCTGTCCGTTTGGATCTGCACTCGGTCCATGGCCACGCTCGCCTTCAGCTCGTCAGGGCTGCCCATGGCGACGACCTGGCCTTTGTCGATTATCGCGATCCGGTCACAGTACTCGGCCTCGTCCATGTAGTGGGTGGTCATGAAGATCGTCGTGCCCTCGCTCGCCTTCAGGCTCTTTATGTACTCCCAGATAGAGCGACGGGTCTGCGGGTCTAGGCCGATCGTCGGCTCGTCCAGGAACAGCACGACGGGCGCGTGCAACAGGCCTCTGGCTATTTCGAGGCGCCGCTTCATGCCCCCAGAAAAACTGCGCACTTGCGCTTTGGCTTTGTCAGCGAGCCCGACCAGCTCCAACACCGACCGCAGCCGTCGCTTCACCACCTGGCGAGGCACACCGTAGAGCTCGGCGTGGAAGCGAAGGTTCTGCTCAGCCGTCAAGTAGTTGTCCAGTGTCGGGTCCTGGAAGACCAAGCCGATCGAGCGCCTCACATGCTCGCGCTCTCGTACCACGTCGTAGCCAGCGACGCTGGCCCGGCCCGCCGTTGGCCGGACGAGAGTGCAGAGCATCCCTATAGTCGTGGTCTTGCCGGCGCCGTTGGGGCCCAAAAAGCCGAACGTCTCCCCGCCTTCGACAGAGAACTCGACCCCTTTTACGGCCTTCACTTCGCCGTAGTCCTTGCGCAAGCCGTGCACGTCGACAGCAAGCATGGAAAAAGGGTAGCCGCCTCACCTCTCGCCACAGTTCGGCTGTACACTGGGCCCAGCAACAAAGGAGAGCGACCATGGGCCAAACCCTGCAGCGGTCCGACGAGTGGCTGAGCCACTTTGCCGTAGCTCGTCGTATGCTCCTGGCCGCGGCGGCCGGTGCCGTAGCGCTGCTCGTCGGGGCCGTCATGGTCCTCAGCGTCTTTGCCAGCGCTGCCCTGCCGTGGTTCGTAGGGGTCATCCTGGCGGCGGCTGTGGGGGCAGCGGTCGTGGCCGGGTTCCACGCAGGTGGCCACGGGTGGTTCGTGCCTGTCCCCGTCGTCGCCCTCACAGTGGCCTGGGGTACCACAGCCTCGGTCGCCGGCGGCCTGTCCCCGGTGGCATGGGCGTTCGCGGGCCTGGCACTCGTGAGCGCCCTGGGGGCCATCGTCCTGGTCGCACCCGCCATCGCCTACCGAGGTGCGCCTGGGCGGCCGGTCGGGGCGCAGGCCCTGATAGGCGCATCAGGCACTGCTGTGACGCCGCTCACGCCGTCAGGGATCTGTCGCGTGAACAACGAGACCTGGACCGCACGGTCGGTGTCGGGCCCGCTCCCAGCAGGCGCACCCGTCCACGTGGCCAAGGTTGAGGGTGTCCGGTTGATCGTGTGGTCCGAAGCAGGTTCCGTCCTCGGGCCGGAAGCCTTGGCCCTGCCGGCTCAACAAGAAAAGGAGGACGCATGACCGCCGTAGTGGTCATCGTCGCTGTAGTCGTCGTCGTTGCACTGGTACTGGGCGCCCTGTCCATAAAGATCGTGCGCGAGTACCAGCGCGTTGTGCTGTTCCGGTTGGGGCGCGCTGTGGGGGCACGCGGCCCGGGCTTCACGCTCATCAACCCGATCACGGACCGCATCAACTGGGTCGACTTGCGTGAGCAGTACCTGGAAATCCCTCACCAAACGGCGATCACCCGCGACAACGCGGCGATCGCGATCGACTTCATCATCTTCTACAAGGTCCTCGACCCACTCGCGTCCGTGCTGTCGGTCCAGGACTTCAAGGGTGCTGCCATCAACATCGCTTCGACCACTCTGCGCTCAGTGGTGGGCGACATGTCCTTGGACGACGTGTTGTCCAAGCGCGAGGAGATGAACGACGCCCTGCGCCTCAAGCTCGACGACGTCACCGAGCGCTGGGGGGTCAAGGTTTCCAATGTGGAAGTGCGCGAGATCAAGCCTCCTCCCGCTGTCTTGGAGGCGATGACGCGCCAGATGGGGGCCGAACGGGCGAGGCGTGCCCTCGTCACCGAGGCCGAAGGTCAAAAGCAGGCCTCCGTCACCGTGGCCGAAGGCCAAAAGCAGTCTGCGGTCCTGCAAGCCGAAGGCGAGCGGCAGGCCGCTGAGCTGCGAGCCCAAGGCTTCGCAGCCGCCCTAAGACGCATTTTGGAGGTGGCTGGCGACGTAGACAAGACGACCATGGCGCTCCAGTACCTGGAGACGCTGAAGCAGATAGGCAGTTCGCCCTCTACGAAGTTCGTCGTGCCCGTGGAGCTCACCAACCTGTTGGCAGGTGTGCTCAACATGGGCGGCACTGGGACAGGCGCCTCGGCTTCAACCAACGGTGCGCTGGCCACAGTTGAAGACGCCAGCAGCCGCTAAGGCCAGCAGCCGCTAAGGCCAGCAGCTGAAGCTGCGGTCCCTAGGGGAGGCGTCGCACCCTGGTGCCCGCTGGCGTGTCTTCGACCAGGTAGCCCAGCTCTCGCAGCCGGGCGCGGATGGCGTCAGCAGCCCGCCAGTCCCGCCGTGCCCTAGCTGCCTCGCGCTCTGCTACGAGCCCGGCAGCGCGGGCGTCCAAGCGCTCTTCTTCAGGGGCCAGGGTCAGTCCGAGGGCAACCTCGCAGCACTCCCGCACCGCTGCGGCGAGCGCTGGCGCCCGGCCCGGGTGAGCGCGAGCATCGCGCACCGCGCCAAAGACGACGGCGAGCGCATCGGTCGTGTTGAGGTCGTCGTCCATGCGCCAGCGGAACTTAGCGAGCACCGTGGGGTCAGCCTCCGCCGACGGCATGTCACGGGCTTCACGAGCGAAGTTGTCGAGCCTTTCAAGCATCCCCTTCGCGCTCTCCAGCGCTTCTGCGGTCACCGCCAGGGGGGAACGATAGTGAGAGTTGAGCACAAGCGCCCTAAGAACCCGGCCGTCGTAGTGGTCCAAGAAGCTCGGCAGGGAGGTGACGTTGCCAATGGAGCGGCTCATCTTGTCGCCTCGCTCGTCGACGACCATGCCGTTGTGCGCCCAGCGGCGGGCAAAGCGCTTACCAGCGGCAATAGCCTGCGCCCTTTCGTTCTCATGGTGAGGGAACGCTAGGTCGAGGCCTCCCAGGTGGAGGTCGAAGCCCTCGCCCAACAGCCCGAGCGACATCACCACGCACTCGGTGTGCCAGCCAGGCCGGCCCTCGCCCCACGGCGACGGCCAGTGCGGCTCACCCGGCTTGGCTAGCTTCCACAGGGCGAAGTCCAGCGGGCTCCTCTTGCCCGCCTCATCGGCCGCCTCGACGCGGGCGCCGGCGCGCAGCGACTCCAGGCTCTGCCTCGCGAGAAGGCCGTAACCTTGTACCGAGCTCGTGGAAAAATAGACGCCGTCACCGCCCTCGTAGGCGTGGCCGCCGGCAACCAGGCTGGCGACCAGTTCGACCATCTCCCCCACGTAGGTCGTTGCGTGAGGGGCTTCGTCCGGACGCGCCACGCCTAACTTGGCCGTGGTCTGCCACCACAGCTCCTCGTAACGGCGGGCGACCTCCTCCGGCGTGGCCCCTTCTTCAATGGCTCGGGCGATGATCTTGTCGTCGATGTCGGTGATGTTGGAGACGAAGCGAACTTGAAGCCCGCTCCAGGTGAGGTACCGGCGCAATACGTCCCACACCAGCGTCACGCGTGCATGGCCGAGGTGCGACGGGCCATAGACGGTCGGCCCGCACAGGTAGACGGCTAGCTTTCCAGGGTCTCGCGGCTCCAGCGGCGCCACTTCACCGCTTGCGGTGTCCAAAAGGGCGAGCACAGCAAGTACCGTAGCGGGATCATGGCTGCAGCAATGCCCGACGTCCCTGCAGGTGCTCCCGCCAAGCCGTCCCTCGAGGGCCTCGAGGCGAAATGGTGCGCCCGATGGTCCGAGGAGGGCACGTACCACTTCGACCCAGCGACCCCGAGAGAGCGCGTCTATGCGATCGACACCCCTCCCCCAACGGTGAGCGGGTCGTTGCACATCGGCCACGTGTTCTCCTACACGCACACCGACACGGTGGCCCGTTACAAGCGCATGCGGGGTTACTCGGTTTTCTACCCAATGGGCTGGGACGACAACGGACTGCCCACTGAGCGGCGCGTGCAAAACTACTTCGGCGTCCGTTGCGACCCTTCGTTACCGTACGTAGCCGGGTTCGAGCCGCCGACGCAGGGCGGCCTCAGTAAGGGCCAGGAGCCAGTAGCCGTCAGCCGGCCGAACTTCGTAGAGCTGTGCAACCGCCTCACGGCCGAGGACGAGAAGGCTTTCGAGCAAATCTGGCGTCAGCTTGGGCTCTCTGTGGACTGGCGGCAGCTGTACACGACCATCGGCGACAAGGCCAGGCGAGCCTCCCAGCGGGCGTTCTTGAGGATGTTGCGCAGGGGAGAGGCCTACTCGGCGGAAGCGCCCACGATCTGGGACGTTGACTTCCAAACTGCTGTGGCGCAAGCCGAGCTCATAGACAAGGAGATCCCCGGCGCTTTCCACACGCTGGCCTTCCACCGCGCAGGGGGGGAGGACCTGTTGGTCGACACCACCCGGCCCGAACTGCTGCCAGCCTGTGTCGCGGTTGTCGTCCACCCACAAGACGAGCGCTACCAGAAGTTGGTCGGCTCATACCTTGCCACACCTTTGTTCGCAGCAGAAGTCCCCGTCGTCGCTCACCCTCTTGCGGAGCCTGAGAAGGGGACTGGTGCCGCTATGGTCTGCACGTTCGGCGACGTTACGGACGTCACGTGGTGGCGAGAGCTTTCCCTGCCCGTACGCGCCGTCGTAGGGCGCGACGGCCGCCTGTTGGCCACCCCGCCGGCAGGGCTGCCCCCCTCAGGAGCCAACCTCTACGCGGCTGAGCTCGCCGGCAAGACGGTCGCACAAGCCCAGCGACGCGTCGTAGAACTGCTCCGCGCCTCTGGGGAGCTCGTGGGGCCCCCGAGGCCCATCAGGCACGCCGTCAAGTTCTACGAACGGGGCGAGAGGCCGCTCGAGATAGTCACGAGCCGTCAGTGGTGGGTCCGCACGCTCGCCCACCGAGAGGCGTTCCTGAAGAGGGGCCGAGAACTGCGATGGCACCCGGCTTTCATGCGCGCCCGCTACGAGGACTGGGTGGAGGGGCTCAACAGCGATTGGCTGATAAGCCGCCAGCGCTTCTTCGGCGTCCCCTTCCCCGTCTGGTACCCCCTGGACGGCTCCGGGACGCCCGACTACTCCCGTCCCTTGGTGCCCGAAGAAGCCGACCTCCCAGTTGACCCGACAACCGACGTGCCACGGGGGTACTCGCCGTCGCAGCGCGACGTCCCCGGGGGCTTCACCGCCGACCCCGACGTCATGGACACCTGGGCGACGTCCTCGCTGTCGCCTCAGATCGCGGGCGGCTGGGAGGACCCAAGCGCCGGCGACCTTTGGGAGCGCGTCTTCCCGATGGACCTCCGTCCGCAGGGGCCCGAGATCATAAGGACTTGGCTGTTTTCGACGGTGGTGCGCTCGCACCTCGAGCACGACGCTCTCCCGTGGGCGCACGCCGCGATCTCTGGGTGGATCCTCGACCCCGAGCGCAAAAAGATGTCCAAGTCCGTTGGCAACGTCGTCACCCCAAAGGCCCTGCTCGACAAGCATGGCTCGGACGCCGTGCGCTACTGGGCCGCGTCTGGGCGGCCAGGCATGGACACGGCCTTCGACGAGTCCCAGATGGAGATAGGCAGGAAACTAGCCCTCAAAATCCTGAACGCCTCTCGCTTCGTGCTCTCTCCCCGGCTGTGGGAGGCAAGAGACGACGGCGAGGAGCCTTCGGAGCCGGGTGTGCCCGTCTCGGCCCAGCGGGCTGCCCGGCTCGCCGCCGAGGCGGCCTCCCACCCCGAGCTAGCTACCGAGCCGGTGGACCGCGCCTTGCTCAGCAGCCTCGACGAGCTGGCCACGACAGCGACGGCTGCCTTTGAGGACTACGACTACGCCCGCGCCCTCGAGCGGACCGAAGCATGGTTCTGGGACTTCTGCGACCATTACCTGGAACTGACCAAGGCACGCGCCTATGGGGAAATGGGCCCCGGCAGGGCCACTTCTGCGCGCACTGCTCTCGCCCATAGCCTCTCGGTGCTGCTGCGCCTGTTCGCCCCCTTCCTGCCTTTCGTCACCGAAGAGGTCTGGTCGTGGTGGCAGACCGGCTCGGTCCACCTGGCCAACTGGCCCTGCGCTGGCGGCGAGCGCGACCCGGCCAGCGCAACGGGCGCGCCGACGGCCGCTGTCTACCGAAGTGCGGTCAACCTCCTAGGCGACGTCCGGCGCGCCAAGTCGGAGGCGAAACTAGGCCCGCGGGCGGCCGTCGAACGTGTCGGCGTCCTCGCGCCAGCCGAGGAGGTTGCAGCCCTTCGCCAGGTCGAAGACGACCTCCGAGCAGCACAGAACATAGCGGAGCTCGTCCTCGAGGAGTCCGCGCAACGCTCGGTGGAGGTGAAGCTGGCCAAGCCGGGCCAACCAGCAAGTGCTGGGTAACCGGCTAGGGCGAGCCGGGGTAACCGGCTAGGGCGAGCCGGGGTAACCGGCTAGGGCGAGCCGGGGTACCGGCCTGCGCTGGCCAGCACGTCTTCGGTAGCGTAGATGCCGGCCGCCGGCACCCGCACAGCCAGGGCAACCGCATCGGACGGCCGACATGGCAACGAGAGCAACTGGCCGGCTCGCTCGAACTCGAGCCGCGCAAAAAAGTGCCTCGCCTCCTCAACGCGTTCGACCACGACTTTGTCGAGGCGAGCCCCCAGCAACTCGACGGCTTGGAGGAACAGGTCCCACGTGCCTGGCCGGGCGGGGCGGCCTCCGTGCCAGCCAGCCTGGATAGCCTTGGCCTCTGCTTGGCCCACGTAGATATGGAGCGAGCGGAACGGCTCGTCCATCTCTGCAAGCACCACCAACCCGGCCTCCTGACCTGGGCGGAGCAGGACAGAGGGACGGACCTCGGAAAGGCCCAGCTCGACCAGGGCCGGCGCCTGCGGTGCCGGCACTGGCGTCTCCTGGCCTGCCGGTGGCTCCTTTGGAGCTGACGCCTGGGCCCCCAGTGGGCCAGCGACCTGGGCTCCCAGGGGGCCTGCGGCCTCGGAGGTGCCCGGCGCGTCGGTCATGTGCCGAGATTAGGGCGCAACGACGCCCTCGCCAGGACGAGCCCCGAAACCTCTCGAGCCCCCGCACAACGCAGTGCGCGCGCCACGGCGAGAAGCGTCTGGCCTGAGGCACAGACGTCGTCTATGACGAGGACTTTTTGGCCGTCGGTACTGGCGCCAGGCACCGGGGCTATGGACTTCGCCAAGTGCGCGCTCGCTATCCGGCAGCGCTCGAGGTGCGCTGCCGCGCTCATCGCCTCAGTCTCGGCCACTTTGCGCACAAGGTGCTCGACGGGCCACTCGCCAGCCGAGAGCGAAGCCAGCTCGGCGCACACGAGCTCGACGGGACCCCAGTCGCGACGCGCGCCCTGGCCGACGTAAGAAGGGACGGGGCACACGACGGCGTACTCCTCGAACCAAGTGGCGTGAGCACGGAGGAAGGCGAGCAGGAGGCCGGCGAAGACCCGTGCCCAACGTAGGTCGGCATGGTACTTGTAGGCGAGCACCGCACTGCGGAGGGCACCCTCGTACCTGCCGGCCCAGAAGACGGCTTCCAGGGGGCGGTCAGGGGCGGAGCACCAGGCGTTACGGCAACGCTTGCCAGGGCCTACGCTCTGGCCGCAAGCCGGGCAAGGGGTGAGAGTTGCTGTCATGGCACAACCTTGCCAGGAGGTTAGGACAGGATGGTATGAGACGTGCTCTCAGGTCCCCCAAGCTCATTAGAGCTACGCTCATGACTACAGGTACCCTCATGACGCACCTTCGTCCTTCGCCAGCCAAGCGGGGCTATGGCCTCCCAGTAGCTCTTCGACGGCCACGAGGGTAGGCAGGCTCGGCACCGCCCCACGCGAAGTAGTGGCAAGTGCCCCAGCCGCGCAACCGCGCCTGGCAGCTTCCGCCAGACTGGCTCCCGCAACGAGGGAGGCCGCAAGCGTCCCACAAAAGGCGTCCCCGGCCGCCGTCGTATCGACTGGCTCCACTTCAAAGGCGGGTACGAGGGCGGGCTCTGCCCCCGGCTCAGCCACCAGTGCCCCCTTCTCGCCCAGGGTGAGGGCCACGGAGCCACCAGCAAGCTGCTGTAGGCGCGCGAGGGCTGCCTCCGCCGTTGGTGCAGAAGTGATGGCGAGAGCTTCCGCCTCGTTGGGTACCAGCACGTCTGCGAGCTCGAGCAGGCGCTGAGGTAGCTCGCTTGGGACCGGCGAAGGGTTGAGGACGGTCATGGCACCGGCTCGCTTGGCCAGGCGAAATGCGGCCTCCACGGCTTCGAGCGGGACTTCCAGTTGGGCGAGCACGACGCAGCCCGGAGCGAGCAACCTGCTCGCGGCCTCCACGTCAGCCACGCCGAGCGAGCCGTTGGCGCCCGGGGCGACAACGATCGTGTTGGCCCCAGACCGTTCTACTGTTATGAGGGCAGTCCCCGACGGCGTACCGTGGGCACTGCGGGCCAGGTGGGTGCCTATGCGCTCACCCGACAGCACACCGAGCAGCCGCTGGCCCCAGTCGTCATCGCCCACACAGCAGGCCATCGCGACCTCGGCACCTTGGCGGGCAGCTGCGACCGCCTGGTTGAGGCCCTTGCCTCCCGGCGCTGTCTGGTACCTGTAGCCCTTGACCGTCTCTCCTGCGCTCGGGAGCCTCTCGACGTAGATCGTGTGGTCGGCCGAGAGGCTGCCTACTACCAGCACCAAGGGAGCCATGACCGCCATGTCTAGCATGGGCCCATGGACATCGAGGTCGTGGTCGAAATCCCAAAAGGCACTCGCAACAAGTACGAGGCCAACCACGAGACCGGGGAGATCTGGCTCGACCGCATGCTGTTCACTGCGACCCGCTACCCCGAGGACTACGGGTTCATCCCCCGCACCCTGGCCGAAGATGGCGACCCCCTGGACGCCCTCGTGCTGCTCGAGGAGCCGACGTTCCCGGGCTGCCACGTGAGGGCCCGGCCCATTGGGGCGTTCTTGATGGTCGACGAGCACGGCAACGACACAAAGATCCTCTGCGTCACTGCGAGCGACCCCCGTCAGGCGAACGTGCGTGAGCTGGAAGACGTCCCCCGCCACGAGCTGGACGAGATAGCCCACTTTTTCGCCATCTATAAGACGCTCGAACCCGGCAAGCTCTCAGAGCCAGGCGGCTGGCGCCCGCGTCTTGACGCTGAGGACATCATCCAAGAGGCGGAACGCCGTTACAAAAGCGCTGCTGGCAACCCTCAAGGTGAGCCCGCGTGAGCAGGCTCTGGCCTAGTCGCCAACCATCTTGACCACCACATCGAACGCTTGGCCTACGGTGGCGAACTGGCTCGGGTCCACGTCGGGCAAGCGGATCGAGAAGGCGTCGTTCAGCGCAAGGGTTATCTCCACCACGGCCAGGCTGTCAGCGTCGAGGTCCTCGGCCCAGCGCGCCTCTGGCGTGACAAGCGCGGGGTCGATGTCGAGCACCTCTGCCACGCAGTCCCTGAAGGTGGCGTAGGCCTCGTCGCGGCCCATCTTCTTGGCGTCCATCGGGGAAAGAGGCTAGCTCATGCCTACTAACCTAAGCTGCCATGGCTCTCCTGGCCGGCAAGCGGCTCCTGGTCACGGGCGTGCTCACCGACGACTCGATCGCCTACGGGGTCGCTGAGCTCGCCGAAAAAGAAGGCGCCCAAGTAGTGCTGACGGGTGCTGGCCGAGGGCTTTCCCTGACCAAGAGGGTGGCCAAGCACCTCCCCACCGCGCCCGAAGTGCTCGAGCTTGACGTCACCGTCCCCGAGCACATGGAGGTGGTCGCAAGTGCCCTCGCAGCTCGTTGGGGAGGGGTGGACGGGGTGCTCCACTCCATAGGCTTCGCGCCCCAGTCGTGCCTGGGAGGTGGCTTCCTGGACGCTCCCTGGGAGGACGTCAAAGTGGCGCTGCAGGTGTCCGCCTACTCTCTCAAGGTCCTGGCAGCCGGCCTGTTACCCCTCTTCAAGGCAGCCGGGGGGGGCTCCTTGGTCGGGTTGGACTTCGACGCCAGCGTTGCGTGGCCGTTTTACGACTGGATGGGCGTGGCCAAGGCAGCCCTCGAGTCGACTGCGCGGTACCTTGCCCGTGACCTTGGCCCTCACAACGTGAGGGTCAACCTGGTCTCAGCCGGCCCGGTCCGCACGGTGGCAGCCAAAGCGATCCCGGGGGCGTCAGCCCTCGAAGAGGCCTGGGCCAGCAGGGCCCCGCTCGGCTGGGACACGACCAGCACAAGCGCCGTCGCCAAGGCCTGTGTGGCGATGTTCTCGGACCTTTTCCCCGCCACGACGGGCGAGGTCATCCACGTGGACGGCGGCTTCCACGCCGTGGGGCTCTAGGCACATGGGAAGCCCTCGTGTCGTGCTAGTTTCCGGTGGCAACAGGGGCATCGGCCACGCAATAGCCACGCGTTTCCACGACGCGGGCGACCTCGTCGCCGTCACCTCCCGGCGCGAGGGCCAGGTAGGCGACCTTTTCACGGTCCATTGCGACATGACCGACACCGCCAGCGTCGAGGGGGCCGTGGCAGAGGTGGAGGCCCAGCTTGGCACCGTGGAGGTGCTCGTCGCCAACGCCGGCATGACTGACGACAAGCTCCTGCTCCAGATGGACGAGGCCTCTTTTTGCTCAGTGCTAGGTACCAACCTCGTAGGCACGTTCAGGCTCGTGAGGAGCGCCCTGCCGAAGATGCTGCGAGCGAGGCGCGGCAGGGTCATCTTGATCTCGTCGGTCGCGGCCCTGTCCGGCAGCGCGGGACAGGTCAACTACGCGGCTTCCAAGGCTGGGTTGATCGGCTTCGCCCGCAGCCTCGCCCGCGAAATTGCCAGCCGAGGCATAACGGTAAATGTGGTGGCCCCCGGGTTCATAGACACGGACATGACCGCCGTCGTGAGCGACGCGCGCCGCAACGAAGTGCTGGCCCAGGTGCCGCTCAAGCGCTTCGGGCAAGCCGAGGAAGTCGCGGCGACGGTCCAGTGGCTGGCCTCGGCTGAGGCCGGCTACGTGACCGGTGCCGTCATCCCAGTCGACGGCGGCCTTGGGATGGGGCATTGACGAGACAGCCTCATACGCCTGGGGTGACGGCGCTGCCGGCTCCCGCTCAAGTCCTCCCTCACCGCCCACCGTTCCTGTTCGTGGACGAGGTGACGGCTATCGACCCGGGCCGGTCCGCGAAAGGGCTCTGGCACCTCCGGGGTGACGAGGCCTTTTTCGCGGGCCACTTCCCAGGCCGGCCCACACTGCCCGGGGTGCTCATGGTTGAAGCCCTCGCCCAACTAGGCGGCTTGGCCGTCCTTGCAGACCCTGCCTTCTCGGGTTACCTGCCGCTGTTCGGGGGCATAGACAAAGCCCGTTTTCGCCGGCAAGTCGTGCCCGGGGAAACCCTCGAACTTTCTGTCGAGCTCCTCCAGCTAGGGTCGTCGGCTGGGAGGGGGCAAGGGACTGCCAAAGTGGCTGACAAAGTTGCTGCTACTGCGACGATGCTCTTCGTCCTCGTGCGGCCCTAAACTGGCCCCTCCTAAGCGCTCGCAAGCGTCACCTCGGCCCGTAGCCTTGACGTTTCAGAGCCTTTTGAGCACGTTTTTCACTCGCGCGTCACCGCTCGTTAACCCCTGGTTAGCCCGGTGGTCAGCTCGAGGCCCAACACTGGCGCGATCGTCAAGGCCTTCCCAGGACATCGTCGCTCCAATTACCCGAAGGTGGCGGGTTCGGTGCTCGTTGCACACCCGCTCGGGCCTGGCGTGCTGGCAGATGAACTGGAAGCTTCCGGGTTCCAAGTCGTCACGGCGGCCGACGCCGGAGCCGCAACCGTTGCCGCCGTAAGCGGCAACGTAGACGTAGCAATTGTTGACGTGCGCTTCAATGGGGACGGCCTAGCGTTCTGCGAGAGCCTGTGGAGACAGTTGCCCGGTTTTCCGGCCCTGGTCCTGGGCCCCCACGATGAGAACCTCGTCACGCGAGCCTTGACAGCAGGTGCCGACGACTACCTCACCCTGCCTGTAAGGCCGGCCGAACTGGTCGCCAGGGTCCGTGCCGTGCTCCGGCGGGCCCCCAAGGCGCGTTGCTCGCTGGGGCCCAGCCAACCGCCGGTCCAGGTGGGTGACGTCAGCCTCGACCCTGCCAAGCACGAAGTTTGGGTGCGTTCGAAGCGTGTGCACCTACCTCTTAGAGAGTTCGAGCTGCTCAGGGCGCTCATGGAGAACGCTGGGATCGTGTTGGCCCGCGCGACGCTCATCAACAGGCTTTGGGGGCCGTCGGCGCCCGAGCACAGTTCGAGCCTCGAGGTCCACATCCGCCGCCTGCGCTCCAAGATCGAAGATGACCCGTCAAAGCCACAACGCATAAAGACTGTCCGTGGCGTCGGTTACCGCTACCAGGCTGAGCGCTGACGTCTGCTAGCTTCGGGCCCCGCTCGATGGAGGGCCCTTGGTGGCGCAGGCTGACTGTTCACCCCGCCCTCCCCTTTTGGTTGCCGCCCGTTCACTTTGTGTTCAACTCGGCCTCTTATGCTCCTATCACCGTGAGCCGAAAGGACCGACGTGAAGTTGGCGGCCTGACATGACGCCGTTACCTGTCCGTGCAACCAGCAGCGCTGCAACGGCTTTGCCCGGCCAGGCTCCAGTGGCAGCCGAGAGGGCTACCTGCGTCGAGGCTAGGGATCTCGCGCTCGGGTTCGGCTCCTCGACCGTGCTGTCAGGCATCAACCTCTGCATACCAAGAGGCAAGGTAACAGCGCTGATCGGGCCTACCGGGTCAGGCAAGACGACGTTCCTTCGTTCTGTCAACCGGATGAACGACAAGGTCGCGAAGCACTGGCACAGAGGCGACGTGCTGCTCGAAGGCTCCAGCATCTATGCGCCACGGGCCCAGCTCATGGTGCTGAGGCGGCGTGTAGGCATGGTTTTCCAGCGTCCCAACCCTTTCCCGATGTCAATCGCGGGCAACATCCTTGCCGGCGTGAAGGCGCACCGCATCGCTAGCAAGGAGCATTACCGGGACATAGTCGAGGCGCGCCTCAACGAAGTAGGGCTGTGGGACGCAGTAAAACACCGGCTCAACTCTTCCCCTTTCAAGCTGTCGGGCGGCCAGCAGCAACTCCTCTGCATAGCCCGCGCACTAGCGGTTGGCCCCGAAGTCTTGCTGCTCGACGAGCCAACCTCTTCGCTCGACCCCCTTACGACGGAAAACATCGAGGCCATGGTCCGTTCGCTGGTACCGGCCCTGACCGTGGTCATCGTCACCCACAACCTCGGCCAGGCAAGGCGGATATCGGACCAGACGGTTTTCTTCTACCAGGGCAGGCTGGTGGAGGCAGGGCCGACCGAGCAAGTTTTTGAAGATCCCAAAGAGCCCGAGACAGCTAGGTACGTCACGGGCCGCATGGGCTAGGCACCTGCCCGGGTAACGGCGCCGGGCAGCAAATCAGAGCGGGTGGCGCCGCACCCGCAAGTACGAGGACCGAACAGGTCTAGTTGGACGCGCCCTATTAAAGGAGGACAAGGCAACAAAATGCGCAATAACTACTTTGTACGACCTAACCGATCAAACAAGGCCTCGGCCCGGGCTGTTCTCGTAGGGGCCACAGCCGGTGCACTAGCGATGGCGACGGCGGCCACAGGGTTGCTGGGAGGCGTCGCTGCGGCAGCGCCAAAGGGCTCTCAGGCGACCTCGGCGCCCACCAAGGCCAACGAGACGCCGCCCAAAGCCAGGCTCGACCTGTCCGAGACGGGCAGCACCTTGCTCTACCCGCTGTTCCAGCTCTGGGCGGCTGCCTACCACAAGCATTACCCCAACATCACGATCACACCGCAAGGCACCGGGTCTGGTACGGGGATCTCGGACGCCTCGTCGGGCACCGTCAACATAGGGGCGTCGGACGCCTACCTCTCCCCGACTGTGATGGCCCAGTACCCCGGCATAGAGAACATAGCTCTAGCCATATCCGCTCAGATGGTCAACTACAACGTAAAGGGCGTACCAGCTTCGGTGCACTTGAAGCTCGACGGTGGTGTGCTGGCGGGTATCTACGAGGGGCACATAACCAACTGGGACGCACCTCAGATAAAGGCCCTGAACCCTCACGTCAATTTGCCCAATGAAAAGATCGTGGCCCTGCACCGCTCAGACTCCTCGGGTGACACGTTCTTGTTCTCGAGCTACCTTTCCGACACGAACCCCAACGGTTGGGGCAAGAGCATCGGTTACGGGACGAGCATCAGCTTCCCTGCCATCCCCAATGCGTTGGCTGAGGAGGGCAATGGCGGCATGGTGACAGGGTGCGCAGCTACTCCAGGTTGCATTGCCTACATCGGCATCAGCTACCTCGCGAAGACCGAGGCGGCCCACCTCGGAGAGGCCTTGCTGCAAAATCGTGACGGCTTCTTCCACCTCCCGACCCCAGCCACGATCACGGCCGAGGCGGCGGCTGCTTACGAGCAGACACCTCCCGACGAGGCTCTCTCGCTGGTGGACGACGCAGCCAAAGCTGGGTACCCCATCATCAACTACGAGTACGCGATTATCCCGCCGAAGGAGCCCAACCTCGTCCAAGCCGAGGCTGTCAAGGCCTTCTTGTACTGGGCGGTCGACCCCACCGGCGGCAGCTCGCCCAGTTTCTTGGACGCAGTCAACTTCCAGCCCCTGCCAACCAGCATCGCGCGGCTGTCGGCGGCACAGATCGCGAAGATAAAGGGTTAGGAAGGCTGAGGCCACCCTCAAGGGCCGAGACGCAAATGACCCTCGTGACAGGACAGCACATTGGGGCAAAGGCACATGGGCCTTTGCCCCGGCTGTCCTCAGCGGCACGGAGGCTGTCCTCAGCAGCACAAAGGGCCGTGCTCGAAGGCACATGGTTCCGGTACCTCACCGGCACTGCCGCTCTCCTGCCAGCGCTCGCACTGGTCGGCATCGTCGTTTTGCTCGCTACCAAGGCGTGGCCGGCCATGGTCGTCAACGGCATAGGGTTCCTCGGCCGGAGCGCCTGGCAGCCGGGGAGCACCTATGGGGCCGCAGTGAGGACCGACGGCGTGCTGCACCCAACCGGCAGCGACTATGGTGCCCTGCCGCTCATCGTCGGCACCCTCGCGAGCTCTGGGCTCGCGGTTTTGTTCGCAGTCCCGCTCTCGGTGGGTGCCGCCCTTGCCGTGGTGGAGAAACTGCCCCGCCGAGCCTCGCAACTGGTCGGGATGTTCTTGGAACTGCTAGCCGGCATCCCAAGCGTAGTGTTCGGGCTCTGGGGCACCCTCAGCTTTGGCCCTGTGCTCGCGCGTGACGTCTACCCTGTGATAGCCAGGCACGTACCCGACGTGCCCGTGCTGCGCTTCTTGCGCGGCGACCCTGGCTACGGCGAGGGCCTCCTCACCGCCGGCCTCGTTTTGGCTGTCATGATCGTGCCCATCGTTGCGGCGACCACTAGGGACCTTTTGCGTCAAGTACCAGACCTCCAAAAACAAGGAGCGGTAGCCCTCGGGATGAACGACTGGGAAGTAGCACGCAAAGTCAGTACCCGTTGGGTGCGGGCAGGGATAATAGGTGCTTCGGTGCTTGGGCTTGCAAGGGCTCTCGGCGAGACGATGGCAGTGGCGATGGTCTCCGGCTCGCTGCTGGGGACAATGCCCCTCAACCTCTACGGCAAGATGGGCACTGTCGCCTCGACGATCGTGCAGCAGCTCGACGGAGCCTTTTCCGACGGTACGGGCTTCGAGGTGCGCACGCTCGCGGAGCTGGCCCTGGTCTTAGCGGTAATAACGCTCCTCACCAATGTGGGGGCGCGCCTTTTGGTCCGCAAGGTCGCAACGACCGCTCTCCCGGTCGGACGAGGCATATAGGCGCCGAGCGCACAGCCACATTGGGAGGCAGCAGATGAAGGCTAAGCAATGAAAGAACCCTCAGAGCTCGTAGAACAGCCGCTCGACCTCTACGGCCGGCCTTCATGGGGCCGCCGCCTCGCCAGCGTAGCCGGCTGGGGTGCATGCGGCCTCGCCACCATGTTGGTCGCTGCCCCCCTTGTCTGGGTGGTTTACGGCGTCGTAGCCCGTGCTGTGCCCCACTGGCACTGGAGCGTGCTCACCACGACAACGTCGGCGGTCGGGGGCGGGCTCGCCAACGAGGTCGTTGGGACGCTGCTAATAACCGCAGGGGTGGTCGTGCTGGCGGGGACGGTCGGGGTATGCTCAGGGATCTACCTGTCCGAGTACTCGAAGGGACGGGTGGGCACCCTCCTTCGCTCTTGTTCTGAGGTCCTCGCAGGCATCCCCTCGATCGTGCTCGGCTATGTCGGCTACATCGCCCTTGTGATCGGCATGCACTGGCAGTTCTCTCTGCTTGCCGCGCTCATCACGCTTTCAGTACTGACTGTCCCCTACATCGCAAAGACGACCGAGTCAGCGCTTCGCCAGGTGCCGACTGCGTACCGGGAGGGCGCCGAAGCCCTCGGCATGTCCCAGATGCGCACCATGACCCGCATAACCCTGAAGACCGCTGTCCCGGGCGTCACAACAGGGCTGCTCGTAGCGGTCGCGATTTCCCTCGGCGAGACGGCCCCCCTGCTTTACACCGCAGGCTTCAGCGACAACGTACCGAGCCTTGCGCTCACGCACTCGCCCGTCGCCTACCTCACCTATGCCGTGTGGACCTTCTACAACCAGCCATCGGCTACGTTCCAACAGCTCTCGTACGACGCGGCCCTCGTGCTCGTCGTCTTAGTCCTCGTGCTCATACTCGCGTCCCGCGCTGTCGTAGCCCGGAGCCAGCGCTACTCCGACGTCAGTTTGTAGTTCGCACCTATAGCAGGAGCGCCACTGCGCCCAACGCCAGCCTTACGCAGCTCAGCGCCCCTAGCACCCGCAGCTCAGCGCCCCTAGCAGCTCAGCGCCCCTAGCACCCGCAGCTCAGCGCCCCTAGCATCGACGTGTGGACGAGCGGCACACGGGCACGTACGAGACTGCAGCAGCTGCTGAAGCAGCAGTTGTTGAAGCAGCCGGCCACTTCCGCATCTACCTAGGCGCCGCCGCCGGCGTTGGCAAGACCTACGCCATGCTCAGCGAAGGCCGGCGCCGCCTCGAGCGGGGCACCGACGTAGTGGCAGGCTTCGTCGAGGCCCACGGCAGGCCCCTCACCGAAGCGTTGGTGCGCGGCTTTGAGCTCGTCCCTCGCAAAGCCGTGAACTACAAGGGAGCGCGCTTTGAAGAGATGGACGTCGACGCAATCCTGCGCCGCCGGCCGGCCGTGGCCTTGGTGGACGAGCTGGCCCACACCAACGTGCCCGGCTCAGGCCGCCACGCCAAACGTTGGGAAGATGTCCTGGAACTGCTTGACGCTGGCATCGACGTCATAACGACGCTCAACATCCAGCACGTCGAGAGCCTCTCCGACGCCGTAGAACAAATGACCGGCACGCCGGTGCGCGAGCGCGTCCCGGACTGGGTTGTGCGCAAAGCGGACCAGGTCGAGCTCGTAGACTCCTCACCCGAGCAGCTACGTAGGAGGATGCTCCACGGCAACATCTACCCGCCGGAGAAGGTCCCTTACGCGCTCACGCACTTTTTTCAGACCGACAACTTGATCGCGCTCAGGGAACTCGCGTTGCGTTTCCTCGCGGACGAGACCGAAGAGGAGCTCCTAGAGCACCTCCGCCAGCACAGCGTCAGGCGCGTTTGGGAGACCAACGAGCGCATCTTGGTGGCCGTGACGACAGCCCCTGGGACGGACGCCCTGCTTAGGCGAGCGGCGCGCATCAATTCGCGGGTCAAAGGCGAGCTCCACGTGCTGCACGTCAGCTCGTCGGACGCAAGGGCCGAAAGGGACAATGACGTGCTGGGGTCGCTGCGCAGGCTCGCAAGTGACCTCGGGGCTACCTGGCACGAGCTCGCACACCCCGACCCGGCGCAAGCGATCATCACTTTCGCCCAAGAGCACCAGGTAACCCAGGTCGTAATGGGGTCGAGCCATCGCAACCGCTGGCAGGAGCTGACCGCCAGTGGCAGGGTTACAAGGCGCGTGCTACGTAGGGCCAGCGAGCTTGGCATAGATGTGCACGTGATCGCTCGGCGCGAGCTGCACCACGAAGGGCTCGACGACCTGGGCGACGGGGGCTGACGCCCACCGGCAAAGGCGCCCGAGCTCTCAGTGCTGACGGGGGTGCTCCAGCTCGTACAAAGCGATGTTGAGCTCGAGCACGTCTACGTACGGCGCACCGAGGAAGCCCAGTTCGCGCCCGTGGACGTGGGACGCGACGAGCGCCCTCACCTCTGCCACGGGCAGGTGGTTGGCCTTCGCAACGGCGTCGACTTGGGCATAGGCACTGGCGGGGCTGACGTCAGGGTCGACAAGGCTGCCAGAGTTAGTGACGAGGTCGTTGGTCGCCTTTATCCCCTCTTTGGCGAGCCGCGCCACCTCTTCGGCCACGAACTGCTCGAGCTGTCTTGAGCGTGGCCCCCACTGTTGGGTGCCCGATACGATTACCTCATCAGCTTTGTTGGTGAGCAACCCTGCGTCCGGCCTTCCTTGGAACCACTTCGGGCCGCTCCAGCGCTGGGCAATGAGAGCCGAGCCGACAACCCTGTGGCCGACCTTGACCAAAGACCCTTCGGCTTGGTGCCTGAAGAGCAACAATGAAACACCGGTGCCGGCAAAGCTATAACCAAGGCCGCAGACGGCTAAGAACACCAATGAGGTTATGAACGACCGCCGCAAGTTGGTGAGCATTTGGCCCTCCTAGTACCACCCGGTCGCGGTAAGGAACAAGTCGATCAGCTTGATGCACACGAAAGGCACGACCACGCCTCCCACGCCGTACACCAAGACGTTACGTCGGAGCACCCAAGCCGCGGGCGCCGGCTTCCACTTGACGCCTCTTAGGGCAAGCGGGACGAGCGCTATTATCACCAGCGCGTTGAACATTACGGCGGCTAGCACGGCGCTGGTAGGGCTGTGGAGCCTCATGATATTGAGCGCACCGAGCTGTGGGTAGGTGGCCGCAAAGAGGGCGGGGATGATGGCGAAGTACTTTGCGACGTCGTTCGCGATCGAAAAAGTCGTAAGCGCCCCTCTCGTGATGAGCAGCTGCTTGCCCACCTCGACCACGTCGATCAGCTTGGTCGGGTTGGAGTCGAGGTCCACCATGTTGCCTGCTTCCTTGGCCGCCGTCGTCCCGCTGTTCATAGCCACGCCGACGTCCGCCTGCGCGAGCGCTGGGGCGTCGTTGGTGCCGTCGCCCATCATCGCGACGAGCTTGCCCCCTGATTGTTCGGCCTTTATAAGCTCCATCTTGCGCTCCGGTGTGGCCTCGGCCAGGTAGTCGTCCACTCCTGCTTCCTGGGCGATGGCGGCCGCCGTCAGGGGGTTGTCTCCTGTGATCATGACTGTGCGGATGCCTGCGGCCCGCAGCTGGTCGAACCGCTCTTTTATCCCCTCCTTTACCACGTCTTTCAGCTCGATCACCCCTAGCAACTTCGGCCCGTCTGCGACGACCAGCGGCGTCGAACCGGCTCTGGCCAGCTCCTCCACGGTCTCGGTCAGCCCCGGTGGCACCACCCCCCCAAGCGAGGCCGCCCACTTGCGCACAGCCTCGGCAGCGCCTTTGCGGATCTGGCGGCCGCCTATGTCCACCCCAGACATCCGGGTAACCGCCGAAAAAGGCACGAAGGTGGGGCCTGCGCCAAGTTCTCGTTCTCGGATGCCAAACCGCTGTTTCGCTAGGATGACGACCGAGCGCCCCTCGGGGGTCTCATCGGCCAGCGAGGCCAACTGTGCGGCCTCGGCAAGCTCCCGCTCGCTAACGCCGGCCACTGGGACGAACTGAGCCGCCATACGGTTGCCAAGTGTTATAGTGCCGGTCTTGTCCAAAAGGAGGGTCTGCACGTCGCCGGCCGCCTCCACGGCCCTCCCGCTCATCGCCAGGACGTTGCGCTGCACCAAGCGGTCCATGCCGGCGATGCCTATTGCGGAAAGAAGTGCCCCGATCGTCGTAGGGATAAGGCAGACGAGAAGGGCCACGAGGGTCACGACAGAGACGGCGCCGTGAGCGTGGCTGACCAAGCTCGCATAACGCGCGTAAGGGCCCAAGACGACAACGACCGGCAAAAATACGATGGTGAGGGCTGCAAGGAGGATCGTGAGCGCAACCTCGTTGGGGGTCTTTTGCCGGTTGGCCCCCTCTACGAGCGAGATCATCCTGTCGAGGAACGTCTGGCCACGCTCAGCCGTCACACGCACCACGACCCGGTCCGAAAGCACCCTCGTGCCGCCCGTTACAGCCGAACGGTCACCACCTGCCTCACGGATCACCGGCGCAGACTCGCCCGTGATGGCTGACTCGTCCACCGAAGCAATGCCCTCGGTTATCTCGCCGTCCGAAGGGATGACGTCACCGGCCTCGGCTACCACCAAGTCACCTTTTTTCAGGCTCGAAGCAGGCACGCGTTCCTCGGTCCCGTCAGGCCTGAGGCGCCTCGCCTCGGTTTCTGAGCGCATCTTGCGCAGCGTGTCAGCTTGTGCCTTGCCGCGCCCTTCGGCCATCGCCTCGGCGAAGTTGGCGAACAGCACCGTCAGGAACAGCCAGGCAGTGACAGACCACGTAAACACGCTCGGGTGGCCCACCGCCTCGGCAAAACTGACCACTGTCCCCACCACGACGACGAACATGACAGGGTTCCTCACTTGGACCTGAGGCGCGAGCTTCCTCAGCGAACCGGCGAGCGCCATGGCAAGTACCTCGCGGTCGAACAAGCCACGCGAGCGCGCAACCCCCCGCGGGCCCCGCTCAATAGCCTGAGCGGCCCGAGCCTCTCCGCCGTGAGGCGCCCCAGGGCTAGCCGTGGCGCTACCGCCGCCGTTTCGCGAAGCGCCCGGCACCTTAGAACAGCCCTTTGCTCAACTGCTCTGCCAGCGGCCCAAGAGAGACCGCCGGGAAAAATGTGAGGCCGCCCACTATCAGGACCACGCTGACCAGCAGCCCGACGAACAAAGCAGTGTCGGTCCGGAAAGTGCCGGCACTTTCAGCCACCACGCCCTTGGCAGCCAGCACGCCTGCAAGCGCCAGGCATGGGACGATGACGGCGAAACGGCCCAGCAACATTGCTATACCACCCAAAATGTTGTAAAAAGCCGTGTCAGCGGACAAGCCCGCAAAGGCTGAACCGTTGTTGTTGGCCTGGGACGTGAACGCGTAGAGGATCTCAGTAAAGCCATGCGGGCCCGCATTGTAGGCTGCAGCCCTGCCGGCGTGGACAGAGACGGCAATGCCAGTGCACACGAGCACCACGACCGGCATCACGAGCACTCCCAGCGCAGCCAGCTTCACCTCTCTGGCCTGGATCTTCTTGCCCAGGTACTCAGGTGTGCGGCCTATCATGAGGCCACCTAGGAAGACCGTCACGATGGCAAACAGCAGGAGCGTGTAGAGCCCGCTACCATCCCCACCAGGGGACACCTCCCCCAGCATCATCCCTGTCAAGAGGAAGAACCCTCCCATCGGTGTGAAACTGTCGTTGGCGCCCGCCACGCTGCCAGTCGAGGTCTGAGTCGAAGCGATGTTGTAAAGGGTCGTAGGCATCGCCCCAAAGCGGGCCTCCTTGCCCACCATGTTGCCGGTGTGCTGTGACAGCAGGTGGTCTGCCGCCGCGACTGCTGTGTTGGGCTGGTGCTCGAAGTAAGAAGCAAAGCCCAGCCAGACGGCAAAAAAGAAGGCCATCGCTGCAAGGAGGGCAACCCCCTGCCGCATGTTCCCGACCATTTTCCCGAAGGTATAGGTGAGCGCGACGGGTATGCACAGCACAAGGACAACGGACAGGAAATTGGTCAGCGCGCTCGGGTCTTCGTAAGGGTCGGCCCCGTTGGCGTTGAAAAAGCCACCGCCGTTGGTGCCGAGCTGCTTGATAGCCTCCATGAAACCTGCCGGCCCCCGGGGGATGACCTGCAGCGTGTTGTCCAAGAAGTCGTGGACCGTGACAGGGCCAGCAATAGTTTGCACCGCGCCTTCGCCGACGAACACGAGCCCGGCTAAAAAAGCAAGTGGCAGCAAGACATAGAGCACGCAACGGACTAGGTCGGCCCAGAAGTTGCCGATCGTCGGCGCGCCACGGCGAGCGAAGCCCCGCACGAGGGCAACCGCAACCGCGATGCCGACCGCCGCGCTCACGAACTGCTGGACAGTTAGGGCCCCCATCTGGGTGAAGTAGCTCATGGTGGTCTCGCCTGCGTAGTTTTGCCAGTTGGTGTTCGTGACAAAAGAAACGGCGGTGTTCCAGGCGAGCGCTGGGGGGACAGCGCCCAGGTGCTCGGGGTTGAAGGGCAACCTCGCTTGGGCGCGCTGGACAACGTAGGTGAAAAGCACTGCCACGCCAGAGAAGACGACAAGCGCACCGGCGTAGCGCTGCCAGGGTTGCTCGACCTCTGGGTTCACCCCAACCAGGGCGTAGATGGGCCGCTCGGCCCACCGCAGGAAGCTTATGCGGCCAGCAAACACAGCCTCCACGTACGAGCCGAGGAAGCGCCAGGCCAAGCCGAGCACCACAACAAGGGCTACGAGGGACCAGAAGTACCCCATTGCCGTCAGCTCGCTCTCAGAACCACTCGGGCTTGAACAGCGCTACGCCCAAGTACAAGAACATCACAATTGACACAGCGAGCAATATGTCGTCAGTAGCGCTCATACACGTTCGAGGCCCTTTATGAGGGCGACCATGGCGGCGACGAAAGCCATCGTCCCAAGGACCGATAAGAAGTCAGCCATGAGCACATACTGCGCCACCGGTCGCGAACACGCCGTGAACGGCGCCACCAAAAGCGTGAAAAGAATGTAGAGCCGGCAGCCTCAGCCTGCAGAGAGGCAGTAGCCGATGCCGGGGGCTGTGCGCAGCAGCCGGCCGGCCTTGCCCAACTTCTTGCGCAGGCGGTAAACGTAGACGCGCAAGTACTCCGCCTCGGGCCCGTACGCGTCACCCCACACCTGCCGGAGGATCATCTGGTGCGTGCACGTCTTGCCGGCATGGCGTGCAAGGTACGCCAAGAGCTCGAACTCCTTTGCCGTGAGCTCGACTACCTCGCCGTCCAACGTGGCCTGGAAGTGGGCCAGGTCGAGCTCCAAGGGCCCGACCGAGAGGCGCTCGTTGCCGGTGGCCGGCCGGCTCGCGTAACGAAGGGCGGTGCGGGCCCGAGCCTCCAGCTCTGCCATCCCAAAAGGCTTGGTCACGTAGTCGTTGGCTCCGGCGTCCAAAGCTGCGACTTTGCGGTCTTCGAGCGCAGTGGCCGACAGCACGATGATGGGCACGTCGCTGAAGCTCCTCGCCCTGTGGACGAACTCCAAGCCGTCTAGGTCCGGCAAGCCGAGGTCCAGCACCACCACGTCCGGGTGCCGCGCCGCCAGCGCCGCCAGCCCCGCTCCTGCGGTAGCCACGACCTCCACTTCGTGGCCCTTGGCTGACAGTGCGAGCTTCAGGGCGCGCAAAAGCGCCCTGTCGTCGTCAATCACGAGGATCCGGGCCGTGGCTCCCCCCGGGGCAAAGTGATGCAAAAACGCGCTCCTCCCTCTGGGCCGGCCGGCTCAACCCAGATCCGCTCGCCGTGAGCTTCCACAAAAGCGCGCGCGATCGCGAGGCCGAGCCCTCCCCGCCCTCCTGCTTCGCGCCGGTCGAACATCTCGAAGATCCTCTCCCTGTCCTCCTCAGCGACACCCGGGCCGCCGTCGGCCACAGCCACCTCGACCTTCGGCCTAGGGCCTCCGAGCGAACGAGCCTCGACGGTCACGGGCTTACCCTGAGGCGAATAGCGAAGGGCGTTGTCGAGCAAGTTCGCAAGCACTTGACGGGCGAGCACAGGGTCGACTTCCACCAGCGGCAGATCTTCGGGCATCCCGATGAGGACATCGATGCCCTGGCCAGAGCGCCCGAGCACGGCGAGGGCCTCCTCCACCAGGTCCTGGACTGCTACTACCTGCCGGCGTAGCTCTAGCGCGCCAGCTTGTAGGCGGGTCATGTCGAGCAGGTTGACGACGAGCCTGTCGAGCCTGTCGGCTTGGGCGTCGATGAGCCCTCCCAGCTCCTTCACGTCGCCCGGGGACAACGAGCCGGCACCGTCGACGAGCGCCGAGGCGGACAGCTTGACCGTGGCCAGAGGGGTGCGCAAGTCGTGGGAGACCGCCCCGACGAGAGCCCTGCGCAGCTTGTCCACTTCGGCTAGCACTCGCGCTTGCATGGCCTCTTCGCGCAGTGACGTCCTTTCCAGGGCAAGGGCGAGGTGGTTCGCGAACGCCCGCATGAGCTCCTGTTCCTCAGCTCCCCCGCTGGCACCGTGGACGGCGAGCAAGCCGACCGCGTCCTGGGAGGCGACCATGGCCACGGCTTGCCAGCCCGGAGGCTCCAGGGGGCAAGGGCCGAGCGGCACGGGTGAAGGCCCGGCCACCGAAAGGTGGGCCGCTTCCTCGGGTGAAAGTAGTGACCCTGCGACCGCCACGGGTTGGAGGCGGCCCTCGACGGGCAGGAGGAGGGCCACGCCGTCCAGGCTGAACGCCTCCCTCACCGACGACACGATGCGGCCCAGCAGCGAGTCTCCGGCGTCCTCCCTCACGAGCAGCTCCGACACGTCGAACAGGCGGCGAAGGCCTTCTGCGCGCCGTTGCGACTCCTGACGTGCAGCCTTGAGCGCGCCCACGACTCGCGCGACCATGAGGGCAACGGTTGCGTAGACGACCAGGGCCACCCAGTCCGGCCCTCGCGAGATGTACAGGGTGTAGTACGGCGGCAGGAAGAGGTAGTCGTAGACGAAAAAGCAGGCCGCCACCCCGATGACGCCCGCCCCAAAGCCCCCCAGGCTCACGCCGGCGACGACGGGCAGCACCAGGACGAGAGCTACCGTAGCGGGGCCGAGCTCGGCCCTAAAGGGCATCAGGAGCGCCGCCAAAGCCCCCGTGAGGCTGAGAGCCGCCGCGGCTCCGCCGACGAAGGCGCGCCGCAGTGGCCGAGGCAGCCTCATGGGCCCGGGGCGGGCTCGAGCTGAGCGCCCGAAGACGCAGAGCCGGCCACCAAAAGAGCCCGCACAGCGTCCTCGGACTCGGGCGACACGAGGACCAAGACCTCGTCACCGGGCTCGAGCACAGTGTCACCGCGCGGCACTACGACATGCGCGCGCCTGACAACAGCCACGACCGTGGCGTCGCGGGGCATGCCCAAAGACGCGAGCTCGAGGCCCGCAGCTGGAGAACCCGGGGCGAGGGTGACCTCGACCAGGTGGGCTCCCGATGACTCGAGCTGCATCAGCCGTACGAGCGAGCCGACCGAGACAGCCTCCTCGGCGAGCGCCGCTAGAAGGTGGGGGGTCGAGACGGCCACGTCAACGCCCCAGGCCTCGTTGAACAGCCAATGGTTCTTTGGGTGGTTGACCCTTGCGATCACCCGTGGGACGGCGAACTCCTGCTTGGCGAGGAGCGACACGACCAAGTTGTCCTCGTCGTCCCCCGTGGCCGCGACCACGACATCTGCCGTAGGCAGGCCGGCCAGGTCGAGCGCCGACACCTCGCAGGCGTCCCTCACCATCCACTTGAGGCCCAGGCTCGCGCCCCTGGCCGCCACGTCGGGGTCGACCTCGATCACCAAGACGTCGTGGCCAGCCTGCTGCAGGTCGAGGGCGAGGTACGTGCCGACGTTACCGCCACCCGCTATGACGACTTTCACCGAGGGCCCCTCTCGAGCCGCTGCTCGAACGTCGCGAGCGCCGGGGCCTCGACCGACACGTACAGCACGTCACCATCCTGGCCGAGCGCCCCTGGTTTGGGGACGGACCACTTCCCGGCACGAGAAAGCGCCGCGATCCTCGCCCCACCGGTGGACTCGAGCTCGTCGAGGCGGTAGCCCACCCATTGGGGGGGCAGGGCACGCTCCACCATCACCACCTGGCCCTCGGGAGCAGACCATTCAGTTACGGTACGGTCGGGGATGAGCCGGCGCAGCACCTGGTCTACAGTCCAAGACACCGTCGCCACTGTGGGGATCCCCAGCCGGCGGTAGATGAGGGCACGACGTGGGTCGTAGATGCGTGCGACGACGTTGGGCACCTGGTAAGTCTCTCTGGCTATGCGCGCTGTCAGGATGTTCGAGTTGTCCCCGTTGGTGACCGCAGCCAGGGCGTCCGCCCCGGCGATGCCCGCCTCCTCCAACGAGTCGCGGTCAAAGCCGAAGCCCACTACAGTCTTACCGCCCCAGTCCATCGCGAGGCGTTGGAGAGCCCTAGGCGACTTGTCGACCACCGCTACCTCGTTACCCTCGCGCGACAATGTCAGGGCCAGCTCAGAACCTACCCTCCCACAACCGACGACTACGACGCGCACAACAAGACATGCAACACGCTACGCCTAGCTGGCACAACTCAGACGCGCGGGGAGCCCCCGCGGAGGCCCCCACGCCGGTGCCGCCTGGAGTGCCAGCCGCTCCGACGAGGGCCCCGTACCTGCCCGAGCCGTTCCTCTACCGGCTAAAGAACGTCCTGCTCGGCCGGCCGCTGGTCACTGAAGAGCTCACCACTGAACGCCTGGGCACGTTCATGGCCTTGGGCGTGCTCAGCCCTGACGCCATCTCGTCGTCGGCTTATGGGACCGAAGAGATGCTCGTCGAGCTCGTGCGGCCCGTGGGGCTGGCTGCTTTCACGCTGGTGCTCCCGGTCACGTTCGCCCTGCTAGTGGTGCTCTTCTTCGTGACCATGTCCTACCGCGAGGTCGTCATGGTCTATACGAAAGCGGGCGGCTCGTACGTGGTGGCAAGGGACAACTTCGGCCCGACCGTCGCCCAGGTGGCCGCCGTTGCCCTCCTCATCGACTACACGGTGACGGTGGCAGTGCAAACGGCTGCCGGCACGGACGCCCTCACATCGGCCTTCCCCGGCCTTATCCCCTACGCGACGCCGATAACGGTCGCGGTGGTGGTTCTCCTCGCGTACGGGAACCTACGGGGCATCCGTGAAGCAGGGCGCCTGTTCGCGTTCCCAACCTACTTTTTCATCTTGGCCCTCGGGAGCGTCATCGTCACAGGCATAGTGCGCTCCATCACAGGGGGCCTACCGGTGTACTCGGTCCACCGCGCAGGGCTGTACCCATTTGGCCACCCCGGCAGCGGGCTGCTCATGGGAGCGTCCCTTTTCATACTCCTGCGCTCGTTCGCCAACGGCGGCTCTTCGCTGACCGGCGTAGAGGCGATCTCCAACGGCGTGTCAGCCCTGAAGCCACCAGAAGGCATCAGGGCGAGGCGTGTCTACATCCTCATGAGCACGACGTTGGGGTGCCTGGTCCTCGGCGTGTCGTTCTTGGCCCGCTGGACCCATGCCGCACCCTTCCTCGCCGGCGCCCCCACGGTCATCTCTCAAGAAGCACGAGCTGTGTTCGGGGACGGCCCGGTGGGCCACGTGCTGTTCTACATGGTGCAGCTCGCGACCCTGCTCATCTTGTACACGGGGGGCAACACGAGCTTCAACGGCTTCCCCTTCCTAGCAAGCTTCGTCGCCGGCGACAGGTTCCTCCCTAGGCAGCTCACCAAAAGGGGCCACAGGCTCACCTTCTCCAACGGGATCATCGTGCTCGCGGTCGTCGCGATCTTGCTGTTGGTCGTGACGAACTCAAACGTCACAGCGCTCGTCGCCGTTTACGCGATAGGCGTCTTCACCGGCTTCACGATGGCAGGCGCAGGGCTGTCCAAGTACCACCTCACGCACAAGCAGCCCGGCTGGAGGCACAAGTTTGCGATCAACGCGAGCGCCTCAGTCCTTTCGGGCATAGTCGTCCTCATCCTCGCAGTGGCAAAGTTCACCCAAGGAGCTTTCATAGTGGTCTTCTTGTTCCCCGTCCTCACCCTCGGGCTCATCCGGCTGAACCGCCAGTACCGGATGGAGTCCCAGCTGCTCGAAAAAGGCGCCCTCGAGGCGACGGAGGAGCCCGTGCTCCGACGCCACATCGTGCTCGTCTTCGTGGACCGGCTGGACTTGGCAACTGCCCGCGCCATCCAGTACGCCCGCAGCCTCCAGCCTGACGAAGTGAGGGCTGTCCATTTCCTCCTCGACAGCAAGCTGGCCCAGCACCTCAGGGAGAACTGGGAGCGCCTGATGGTCCGCCGGCTACCCCTCGAAATCCGCGAGTGCAGGGACCGGCGCCTCGCCCGCGCCGCGTTGGAACTTGTGAGCCAGGTCCTCGCAAGCGGGGACACAGAGGTCACCGTCTTACTGCCGAGAAGGCTGTACTCGTGGGGCTGGGGCCACCTATTGCACGACCGCACTGCCGACAGGCTCGCTGCCGTCGTAGGCAGGCTGCCGCATGCCAACGCCACTGTGGTCCCCTACCAGCTTGGCAAGCTCCGCATGAGCGGGAAGAAGCCCCAGCCCGCTCCCGAACCTCGCCGGCGGGCCCCTTCGAACGACGGCGCTAGCGCCCTTCCGAAAGTGCAAGGAGCGCTGCCGATCGGGGAGGTCCGCTGGCGCCAGCGGGCCAAGGTCGCCGGGCGCGTGACGTCTGTGGAGATCCAACCCTGGCGGGGCGCCCAAGTGCTAGCCTGCACGCTTTCCGACGGCACCGGGTCGATAACCCTCGTGTTCACCCGGCGCAACGTCCCTGGGGTGGAGACTGGCGCCCAGCTCGTTGCCGAGGGGACCGTCGGCGAGCACGGCGGCCAGTTGGCGATCTTGAACCCGCTCCATGAGATCGTGCGGCCTGCGCCGCGTGACCCCATGCAAGCGGGCTAAGCCCGCAAGCTGGGGCGCCGGCACTTAGCGCGCCACAGGCCACCTCGGGCGCGCTCAAACCACTGCGGCCGCCACAACCGGCAGCCTGTACAGCTTTGGGCTGGAGGCCGTCGCCAAGGGCGCTACCGTAGCCGGGGTGACGTTTTCAATAGTGGCCCGCGACAGCTACAGCTTCGGCGTGGCCGTGGCCTCGAAGTTCCTGGCGGCTGGTGCGTACGTGGCCGCCGCCGAAGCCGGAGTAGGGGCCGTCGCCAGCCAGGCGTTCAGCAACCTCGCCTACCGTCCGGCCGCTCTGGCGCACCTGCGCGAGGGGCGCAGCGCCTCAGAGACGGTCGCCCTGCTCACCGCCAGCGACGACGACAGGGAAAGCCGCCAGGTGGGAGTGGTTGGCCGCAGCGGGCCGGGGGCCACGTTCACCGGTGCGAACTGCCTCGACTGGGCGGGGGGCCGCTCTGGAGAGGGCTATGCCGTCCAGGGCAACATACTCGCCGGCGAGGAAGTGGTCCTCGCCATGGAGCGGGCGTGGTTGACCTGCCCGGCCGGCACCGTTGGCACTAACAACAGTTTCGCCTGGCGGCTCCTGCACGCCTTGGAGGCAGGCGACCACGCTGGTGGCGACCGTCGTGGGCGCCAGTCGGCCGCGCTGTTGGTGGCGAGCCCGGGCGCCGGTTACGGGGGTAGCGACGTCGCAGTCGACCTGCGCGTGGACGACCATCCCCGCCCCCTCGAGGAGCTACGGCGCTTGCTTTCGCTGCACGACTTCTACTTCGGCCAACCCGACCCAGCGTCCTCGTTGCCCCTCGAAGGCGAGGTCCTCGAAGAGGCCGCAAGGCTGCTCGAACTACTGGGTTTCGGGCCGGTCGGTAGCTCGGCAAAGGCCGTGAGCACAGCACTTGCCCAATGGGCTAGCATGGAAAACCTCGAAATGCGCTACGCTGGCGGGCCGGCTGTGGACCCGGTCGTCTTCGGCTTCCTGCGTGAACGGGCAGCCGCAGCGCAGGTCTAGGACAGCTCTTCTCCTGTGCCCGCTTCGCCGCTGGGCTGGGGCCGCAGCCAGTCCTCGAGGCGCCGCAGCGCCCGGTCCACCCCGCCGACGGCCGTCTCCAGCACCCGGGCGAAGCGTTCCCGGTAGTGGGCGACCGCGCTGTCCAGCTCGGCGCTCGGAGGCGGTTCGTGCCCACGCCGGACGTACTCACCGGACCGGGTACGGTCGAACTCGCCTCTCTCCACCCATTCCATCAGCTCGCGAGCGCGTTTTACGGCAAAGGGGTGCGTAAGGCTCGCTTCCACCCACGCTCGCGACCAGCGGGCAAAAAGGTCTTCCTCTTCCGCGTAACGAGCCGCCTGCGCAAGGAACGCCTCCAGGTTGAGGCCGTCGATGGCACCGCCGGCCATCCGCATGAGCATTTGGCAGGTGACTAGGGGGTCGCCAGACACCAGTGCCGAAGCGCGGTCCGAGGAGAGCTCGGCCGCCCTGGACCACTCGAGGAGCACCATGTAGACAGCACGGAGCGGGACGCCGACGACCGTAGTGGCTGCGCCGCCCGGCACACGCAGCAACATCCGTAGGAACTGCAGAGCCGTCATGTAATAGAAGTGCTCGGACAGCACGTGGCCCAGCTCGTGCGCCAAGACGGCGTCCACTTCTTTGTCGCTGTAGCTTTTGACCAGGCCTGAGTAGACGATGACAACAGGGCGCTTCGCACCGATCGTCACCGCGTTCGCGAGCGGGGTCTGGGTGACGAACAGTTCGGGGGCAGGCGAAATGTCGAGGACCGACGCCGAGCGCACGTAGCGCTGCCACAGCTGGGGGAGCTGCTGGCCCGAGACCTGCACTGCGTTGCCCACGAGCACCTGGCGCAGGCGACGCTCGAAACCAATGTCCGTGAGCCGTTTCAGTACCTTCTCCATGAGAGGCACTGAGCGCAGCGCAGCCGTGGCAGCCCTGTCGGCTGGGTGCTCGTAGGACTTGGGGCTGATCTGCTCGTAACGAAGGCTCTCGGTGAGCGACATGTAGCGAGCCTACGCCCCTAGCCGGGCGGGCGCCGCCGCCCCGGTCACCTCGGGGGCAGGCGCGACAGGCCTAGGCGCCCAGCCAAGGCAGGACCGCCTCCCGCCAGCGCGCTAGCTTGGCCAGAGCCTCCTCGTCCCGAGGCCCGGGCTCGATCAGCTTTCCCTCGCGCACCCCCCAGCCTGCGGCCACGTCGCGCACCGTCCTCCCAGTGAGCAGCGCCGCCGCCTGCACGGCCGCTCCGTAGGCGACCAGTTCGACCGCCTCGACAACGAGCACTGGCCTACCTGACAGGCGGCTCACCGTCTCCTGCCAGACGCGGCCCTTCGCCCCCCCGCCAATCAGGAGCAGTGGCGCCCCGGGGCCCTGGGGGGCCCAATGGTCGAGCCGCGCCGTTGCCTCCAGCAAGGTCGCCACGAGGCCGTCGTAGGCCGCCTGGAGGACCGCGCGCTTGTCCGTGTCGTAACGGAGGCCCCCTATTGTCCCCGAAGCACGCGGGAGGTTGGGCGTTCGCTCACCTCCCAACCACGGCAGGAACACGACCTCCCCTGAAGGCACCACGTCCTCCCGGCCCAGCCCGAGCCAAGAGGCCACCTGGTCAATGGCGACTGTCGCGTTGAGCGTGCAAGCGAGGGGGAGGTAGCGGCCGTCTGCGCTTGCAAACCCGGTGACGATGCCGCTCGGGTCGGCGGCGGGGCGTTGCGAGGGCGCAAACACGGTGCCCGAAGTGCCGAGCGAGATCGCCGCTTCCCCAGGCTCGAAGCTGAGCCCGAGCGCGGCAGCAGCGTTGTCGCCGGCGCCACAAGCGACCAATGCCCCCCGGCGCAGCCCGAAGCGGGCTGAGGCGGCACTGGTTACCTCGCCCGCGCTCCCCTCGGGCGGGAGGACCTCGGGCAACATCTCCTCGCCTACCGAGACCGCCCCCAGAGCTAGGACGCCGCTGTCGTAGGACTCCGTGGCCGGGCTCCACCAGCCGGTGCCAGACACGTCGCTCCTATCGGTGAAATAACCGCCTGTCAGCCGGAAAGTCAAGTAATCGTGGGGGAGCAGGATCTTGCGCGCCGCTGCAGCGACAGATGGTTCGGTGCGCCGCAGCCACGCCCAGTGAGCCACCGTGAAAGAGCTCGTAAGCACCGAGCCAACCCTTTCGGCACACTTTTGCGGCCCTCCCAGCTGCTCGACAAGGCTGGCGGCATCAGGGGCAGCGCGGGTGTCGTTCCACAAAGGGGCCTTTCGCAGCGGGCGGCCAGCGCCGTCCAAGACGACCAGGCCGTGCTGCTGGCCACCGACCGAAATAGCAGCCAGTTCCTCAGCCCTGCCGCAGGCGCCAAGGGCGTCGGTTAGGGAAACCTCCCATTCGCTTGGCTCCGTCTCGCGCGCCCCGTCTGTGCCCTCGACGCGGTGGCCCGCTGCACCGGCAGCGACTATGTGGCCGTCATCGGAGTCGACGACCAGCACCTTGGTGGACTGCGTGGAACAGTCAACCCCCGCGACCAGAGGCACCGCTCAGTTGCCCGTGACTATAGCTGAGCGCGTCGGCACGACTGAGCTCTGCGAGTACGGGGCCACTTCGCCGCGCAGCTCGACCACCTGCTGGAGGCGGAGATCTCCTGCGGAGGAGCCAACAGAAAACCGGAACTCACCCGGCTCGACGACAAAACGCATGCTTTCATCGTAGAAGGCGAGCCTGCTCGGGTGCACGCTGAAGCTCACCGTAGCGGCCTCGCCTGGCTGCAATTGGACGCGTGCGAAACCTACCAGGCAGCGCTCGGGCCTGGCCACCGAGGCGACGAGGTCCGAAACGTACAGCTGCACGACCTCGGTCCCCTCGCGAGGGCCTGTGTTGGCAACTTTCACCGACAACTCGACCGGAGCCAGGGTGGTCGAGCCCTCTGCGCGTAGCTCCGAGTACTCGAAGCTCGTGTAGGTGAGGCCGTGCCCGAACGGGTACAGCGGGGTGTGGCTGGTGTCCACGTAGTCCCCATAGAACATCGCCTTGGCCCCCCCAGAGCGGTGGCTGTGGTAAAGGGGCACTTGGCCCGTCGCCCTCGGGAGGCTGGCAGCAAGCCTGCCTTGCGGTGAGCTCCTGCCGGTGAGCAAGCCCGCGAGGGCGTTGCCGCCTTGTTGGCCCAACGGCGAAGCAACAAGTAGTGCCGAGGCTTTCGCGGCAACTTCTGTCAGGACGTGGGCGCGGCCGCTCATGACGACCACGACCGTAGGCACCCCAGTAGAAGCCACCGCATCGACGAGCTCCTCTTGCACCCCGGTCAAGCGCAGGCTGGCCGCGTCGCGCCCCTCGCCGACGCTGGAGCGCTTCGAAAGGCCCGAACGGCCTCCTACCACCACGATGGCGGCACCAGCCGAACGAGCCGCCCCCACGGCCTCGTCGAACCCACTGCGGTCTTCGCCGGTCACCTCACAGCCTTTTGCATAAATGACCTCGACGCTGGGCCCGAGCGCTCGGCGCAGCCCTTCGAGCGGGGTGACATGCTCGGTGTAGTACCAGCCGGGTTGGAACGCCCCCTTCCCGCTGGGCAGGTAGATGAGCTCTGGAGGCGGCTGGTTGCCGTCGGCCGCGGGCTCTTCGAGGCGCATGAGAAGAGGTTCGTTGTGGGAGGGGTAGTGGTAATCGCCTTGCAACAGCCGGGGGTCGTCGGCTGCCGGGCCAATAACCGCGAGCGTTTTGAGCCCTGGCTGCAACGGCAGCACACCATCGTTTTTCAACAGTACGATGCTCTCGAGAGCGGCGCGCTCGGCGAGCGCCACGTTCTCAGGCTTGCTGAACACCTCTTTTGCGCGCTTTGGGTCTACATAAGGTGACTCGAAAAGCCCGAGCTTCACCTTGGCCGCAAGGACTCGCCTTACCGCCTGGTCCACCGCCTCCATAGGCACTGCGCCTGCCGCTATGGCTGCCTTCAAGGGCTCACCGAAGCAGTCGAGCGCAGGCAGCTCGAGGTCCAAGCCAGCCGTGAGCGCTTTTAGGGCGGCTTGCGCCTTGTCTGCCGCCACCCTGTGGTAGCTGCGCAGGAGGTCGACGGCGAAGTAGTCAGCGACTACGAGGCCGTCGAAGCCGAGCTCGTTGCGCAACAAACCTGTGAGCAGTTCCCACGAGCCGCTCCCGGGCAAGCCGTCCACGGCGCTGTAAGAGCTCATGACCGACCCGAGCCCGGCGTCCCTAATGGCGGCAGCAAAGGGCTCCGCGTACACCTCGCGCAGCTCCCTCGGCCCGAGCTGGACCGGTGCGTGGTTGCGCCCGCCCTCGGAGAGGCCGTGGGCCAAGAAATGCTTGCCTGTAGCGAGCACCCCCCGGGAAAGGTCGCCCGTCTGCATACCCCGCACGTAGGCAGTGCCGAGGGCCCCTGCCAGCACAGGGTCCTCGCCGTAAGTTTCTTCCAGGCGCCCCCAGCGCGGGTCCCTAGCCACGTCGAGCACAGGCGCCAGGCTCTGGCGCGCACCGACGGCCAACAGCTGGTCGCGCACCGCAGCCGCAACCTCCTCCACCAGCTCTGGGTCCCACGTACAAGCGAGGCCGAAGGCTTGCGGGAAGACCGTCGCGTCCCTTGCGCAGTAGCCGGCCAGGGACTCCTCGTGCACTATAACTGGTATGCCGAGGCGCGTCCGCTCGACAACAAGCTTTTGGATCTGGTTGACGAGCTCGGCGCTTTGCGATGGGTGCAGCCCCGTGGTAGCCCCGATGCGCGTGACCTGCCCAACCCCGTGGGGGACCAGCGCCAAGGCGGCCTCCTCGTCGAAACGGTCACCTGAGATCAGGTCCGGGAAGCGCACAGCCCCGAGCTGCGCGACCTTCTCGTCGAGGGTCATCCGGGCGAGCAGGTCGTCCACCCTCTCGCTTACCGAGAGGCTGGGGCTCGAGTGAACATAGCTGGCCATCTAGTACCTCACCCTTCTTAGGGCACCCTTCTTAGGACGCCCCACGAACTGCTGCTCGATCACCCTTGCGCAGCGGGACGCAAGAGCGACGCCCACTTATAGCAGGCGCTAGCGCCAACCAGCAGCAAGCTCTGGCGCCAGCCGCCTGACCTAAATGTTTCGACCATACCATGAACCATTTCGTGCTAGGTCATGGTCGCACTCTGCTTTGTGGGTGTCAAATCGTACCCTGGCTAGGGGGTGCCACGGCTAAGGCCAGGGCAAGGGGCGAACACTTTCGCCACTAAGGCTACGCTGAATTGGGTGAGCAGGGTGAATGCCAGCAAGGGGCCTCGGGTGACGATCGCGCAGATCGCAGCCGAGGCTGGCTGCTCGCCGTCCACTGTGTCCAAGGTCCTCAACGGCAACCGCGAGGTCTCGGTCGCCACGCGTCAGCGAGTCCAAGCCTTGCTGAACGAGCGCAGCTACCAGCGCCGTCCCTCCCCAGGGACCAGCACTCCTCCCTTAGTGGACCTGGTGTTCCCCGAGCTCGACAGCCCTTGGGCAATGGAGATCATCAAGGGGGCAGTAGCTGCTGCGGCTTCGGCGGGTTTGAACGTCGCGCTCACTTCGCTCTCCGACCACGCCGGCGAGCGGGGATGGCTCGACCACATCTGTGCCCGCGGCTCTCAAGGGGTGATCCTCCTCCTCGCTCGGCTGGACAAGCGCCAAAAGGCCGAGCTCAGGTCGCGAGGGCTTCCCTTCGCAGTGGTCGACCCACGGGGCGAAGCGGACCCTAGCGTGCCGACGGTAGGCGCGACCAACTGGGCAGGGAGCTTCAGCGCCACTAAGCACCTGATCGAGCTCGGGCACCAACGCATCGGCATGATATCCGGGCCTCTTGACCTATTGTGCAGCCGCGCTCGCATGGACGGCTACCGCTCAGCTATGGAGTCTGCCGGCCTCCCGCTCGACCCTCACCTCATGGCGTGGGGTGACTTCCATGTAGATGGGGGTTTCAAGGCCGGCATGGCCATGCTCTCGTTGCATGAGCGCCCGACCGCCATCTTCGCAGGCAGCGACCTCCAAGCGCTCGGCGTGCTCGAAGCCGCTCGGTTGCAACACCTGAAAGTCCCTTCCCAGCTTTCCTTGGTGGGTTTCGACGACCTGCCACTGTCTACATGGACCTCCCCCCCTCTCACGACGGTGCGCCAACCCCTCGCCGAAATGGCTGCTACAGCTGTCCGCCTGGTGCTTGGGACGACCAACAACCACGACGGCCAGCCGGCGGGCATTGAGCTAGCTACCCGGCTTGTCGTGCGTGAGACTACAGCAAGCCCCTGCAACTAGCGTGCGCGCGGTCACTGGCGCCGCCACCTCGGCCGGTAGCCGCCCCCTCGGCCGGTAAGCCGCAAGCCCGGCACCGACGGGACACCGCCCTGCATTGACACGGCACGAATGCGGTGGTACCTTGCTCAATTAGAAACCATTCGCCACATGCGCGAAAGTTTCGGAGCGAAGGGACCGCGGGAGAAGGGAGGGGTGACAGGTGGGTTGGGGCACAGGCCTGAGCCGCTACCGCTGGCACCAGCTCGCGCCAGCCTCCGGGCCCACCCGGTCCCTACCGAACGCTTTGCACCTAGCAACACGCCGAACACGGAGGACCAAATGAGACAATTCCAACATCAAAAAGAGCTTGGGGTAAGCCAAGCCAGCGCTCGCAAGTTCGCTGGTACTTGCATAGCGGCAGCCACGATGCTCGCAGTCGGTGCCGCCGGCGCGGTGCCAGCTGGCGCCGTAACCGTTCACAGTTCGGCAGCCCATGCCGTAAGCAAAGTCCCCATCACTTTGTGGACATTGAGCTCTAACCCTGGCTTCCAAAAACTAGAGACTCAAGCGATCGACGACTTCAACAAGAGCTACCCTGGTGGCGACGTCCAAGTCGATTATGTCGAAAACGGCGCCTACAAGACCAAGATCGCCGTGGCCATGTCAGCACACCACCCGCCCACCATCTTTTACACCTGGGGCGGCAGGGTCTTTGACGCATGGGCCCAAGCTGGCCAAGTAATGCCCATCACTTCACAGCTAAATGCTGACCCTGCTTGGAAAAACTCCTACCTGCCAACTGCCTGGGACCTCATCTCCTACAACGGCCAAGTGTACGGGGTCCCTATGGCAGGGCCAGGGATCGAGCTGATGTTCGCGAACCAAGCAGTGCTCGACAAGGCCGGCCTTCACTCGGTACCAACCACCTGGCCACAGTTCGTCCAAGCGGCGAACGCCGTCAAGAAGACCGGTGCATTCCCCATTTCGCTGGCAGGGGCAACCGAGTGGCCCGAGATGATCTGGCTGCAGTACCTGACGCTCCGCTATGGCGGGCCACAAGTGTTCAACAACATTGCAGCAGGCAAACCCAATGCTTGGGACAACCCCGCAGTCCTGAAAGCCGCCGAGCAAGTACAGGCACTCGCACGTGATGGCTTCTTCGAAACGGGGTACTCCGCTGTCCACTGGAGCTCAGGTGAGACCGACGAGCTCATGGCGGCAGGCAAGGCCGCTTTCCAGGCCATGGGTGACTGGGACTACTCGTCCATGCTCAACGTCGCACCCAAGTTTGCCAAGTCCCCCAACTACAAGTTTGCTACGTTCCCCTCTGTCCCAGGCAGCGCGTACAACGGGGCCATCGTGGGAGAGCCGGCTACGTACTACTGCATCGCCAGCAACGCCTCTCCCGCCCAAAAGAAGGAGGCTCTGGCCTTCCTGAAAGACGTGACGACCTCACGTGCTTGGAACGTCGGCTACCTTGAGGCAACCGGCCAGACGCCCGACGACGTAGCCTATGCCCCGGACCTTGTCCACTTCCCTGGCGGCAAAGAGCTCCTAACGTTCTTCCGGATGGCACAGCACGCCAACTACCTACAGGACTATTGGGACCAGAACCTGCCATCTGCCGTAGTCACGCCGATGCTCACTGATATCGGTGAACTGTTCGACCTCAGCATCACCCCCCAAAAGTTCGTGCAGGACCTAGACAGCGTGCTGGCAAAGAACAAATAGCCTCTGGGTGACGTCCCACAACCTCAACGACCTCAGCCCGGGTGCACCACCGTGGGCACCCGGGCAACACCTTGAGGCCAACGCGCTTTGTCGCGCACCGAGCCTGAGCGCACCGAGCCTCCGCACAGCGAACAAGAACACACCGAAAAAGAAGGCTGGCCAATGATAGCGAGGTTGCCCCTCCGCCGACCACGCGTTGTGTGGTGGGCCGTATGGTTTATGGCTCCCGCGTCTATACTCTTCGCAGTCCTGGTGCTCGTACCAGTAGTAGTCGCCATCTGGCTCTCGTTCGTGCGCTGGAACGGCGTTGGCGCAGCACATTTCGTTGGCCTTGGCAACTGGTCACAGCTGTTCAGCGACGCCACTGCGGGCGCTTCGCTCGAACGCACGGGCATCCTCGTAGGGGCATCGTGGGTGCTGCAAGAACCGATAGCGATCGCCCTCGGGATATACATAGCAGGCAGGCAACGCCACCGAGCCGTCCTTTCAGCTCTGTACTTCTTGCCACTGCTCATCTCCGGGGCCGGGATAGGTATTATGTGGCAGAACATACTTTCGCCGATCGGAGGCGGGGTGCAGTACATAGGCATGCACGTCGGCTTCCTCAGCTTCCTCAACAAAAACTGGCTCGGCAGCCCCAGCCTCGTGCTCGGTACTGTAGTAGTGCTAGTAGCATGGGAGTTCATACCGTTCCACATGCTTTTGTACCAGGCAGGCACCCGCGGCATACCTAACGTCCTTTACGAAGCCGCTGCCCTCGATGGCATCTCCCCTCTCCAACGGCTTCGTTACATTACATTGCCACTGTTGCGCAACACGATCGTGACATCGTCCACCCTCAACATCGTCGGCTCACTCACGATCTTCGACATCATCTACACCTTGACCCAGGGCGGGCCTGGTGAGAGCACTCGGGTCTTCGCTCTCGACCAGTACATTGTCGGCTTCAACGAAATGAACTTCGGCTATGGCAGCGCCCTAGCTGTAGCGCTGGGCGCCTTGGGCATAGTGGTCTCGCTCATCATAATCAGGGTGACTGGCTTTGGCCGGATGCGCAGCCAGACGGAGGGCCTGTGAGCACCGGCACCCGCACTCTGGGCAACCGCTACAATGCCCTAGAAGCAGGGCAAACCCGCCTGCAGGCTCAACCTCGGTTGCTCCGCCATGCACTTTCTGGGCGGACCGCGCGGCGTGCGCTCGCATTGCTCTTGGCCCTGCTGTGGCTCGTGTTCGCAGCTGGCCCGATCTACTACATGTTCATAGTCAGCCTCGAACCTCAGAGCAGCTACCTCTCCAGCAACCCTTGGTTCCCGACAACGGGCGTCACTGTGTCCAACTACAGTGCGGTTTTCTCCAGCGGCTTTGGCCAGTACCTACTGAACAGCGTCATCACTACTGTGGGCACCACGGTCCTGGCAGTCACTGCAAGCTTGCTCGCCGCGCATGTGATCGTCCGACGCGCCCGAGGTGTTTCGGCCATCATATTCAGGCTTTTTCTTGTAGGGTTGGCAGTGCCTATACAAGCGCTAATAATCCCGCTTTACGTCGAGGTCCTTCGGCTCAAGCTCTACAACACATTGGCTGCCCTTATCATACCCTTGGCAGCGTTCGCGATCCCTCTCACTGTACTGATATTGGTCAACTTCCTGAGGGACATCCCGCGGGAGCTAGTCGACGCCATCCAGATCGATGGTGCTGGGCCAGTGCGGCAGCTGACCGCGCTTGTCATCCCCGTCGCAAAACCTGCGATCACCACAGTCGCCATCTACGATGCCCTCACGGCCTGGAACAACTTCCTGTTCCCCTTGATCTTTACCCAGAGCAGCAACGTCTCTGTCTTGCCGCTTGCCATATTCAACTTTTCGAGCAACCACCTGATCGACATACCCGCGATAATGGCAGCCGTCTTCTTGTCTGTGGCGCCCTTGTTTGTGCTGTACATAGGTGCGCGGCGGCAAATAATCGGAGGGTTGACGGCTGGCTTCTCTCGTTAGGGACCGTCAAGCGAGCCACATGTGAGCAGTAGCGCTACAGCCTCGGGCTACTGTGCAACGCAAGCGAGCCAGTTAGCGACGCCTCTAAAGCGCCATGGGAGTAACAAGGTTGGGAGTACAAGTAACAGGGTTAGGAGTATAAGCGTATGGCTGTCCTCCATGTTGCCAAGGCTGGTAACGACAACGCAGACGGCTCGGAGAGCTGCCCGTTCCGCACCATAAACCGCGCAGCTAACCTGGCAGAGCCAGGTGACACTGTCATGGTGCACGCCGGCGTGTACCGAGAGTGGGTACGCCCAGCACAGGGTGGCCTCAGCAACGAGCGTCGTATCACTTATCAAGCCGCCCCGGGCGAGCAAGTCGTCATAAAAGGGTCGGAGCGGGTCACCGGCTGGGAACGAGAACAGGGCACTGTGTGGCGCGCCCGCGTGCCCAACTCGCTCTTCGGCGACTTCAACCCGTTCGCCGAACCGGTGGCTGGCGACTGGCTCGCTGAGCCGAAACCTCCGGAGCGAAGGCACCTAGGCGACGTCTACCTCAACGGGCTCAGCTTCTACGAAGTCGCAGACCGGGGCCAACTGGCTGACCCACCGCTACGGACGGAGGTGACCGACCACTGGACAGGGACGACCACCCCCACAGTCAACCCAGAACAGACTCGTCTCGTATGGTACGCAGAGGTAGGCGAGGCCACCACTACAATATGGGCAAACTTCCAAGGCGCAGATCCCAACGCCGAGCTGGTCGAGGTAAACGTGCGCCAATGTGTCTTCTTCCCGACCCAGCACCACGTGGACTACATAACAGTCCGGGGGTTCGAGCTTGCTCAAGCGGCGACACCCTGGGCTCCTCCCACCGCCGAGCAACCTGGGCTCATCGGGCCGAACTGGGCCAAGGGCTGGGTCATTGAAGACAACGTGGTCCACGACGCGAAGTGCTCGGGGATTTCTCTCGGGAAGGAACGCTCAACTGGGCACAACTTCTCGTCAAAGCGGGGCGACAAGCCTGGTTACCAGTACCAGCTCGAGTCAGTCTTTGCGGCCCGTCAAATAGGCTGGGACCGCGAGCACGTAGGCTCCCACCTGGTCAGGCGTAACACTGTCTTCAACTGTGGCCAAAACGCGATAGTTGGCCACCTAGGCTGCGTGTTTTCGACGATCGAGGACAACCATATCTACAATATCGGCGTAAAGCGGGAGTTCTATGGCTACGAGATCGCAGGGGTCAAGCTACATGCTGCTGTCGACGTCACAATCCGGCACAACCGCATCCACCACTGCTCTCTTGGCACCTGGCTCGACTGGCAAGCCCAAGGGACTCGCGTCACCCGCAACCTCTACTACCGCAACAGCCGCGACCTGTTCGTAGAGGTCAGCCATGGCCCGTACCTAGTAGACCACAACGTGTTCGCATCTCCCGCCGCGCTCGAATTGTTCAGCCAGGGAGGAGCGTTCGTCCACAACCTCGTCGGCGGTACTGTCCGCCTGGAACCTGTCATGGACCGAGCCACGCCCTATCACCTACCACATAGCACGCAGGTACGCGGTTACGCTGTCATTTACGGCGGCGACGACCGTTACATTGGGAACATCTTCCTGGGTGGCTCTTCCAAAGCTTACGTCCCGCCTTTCGAAGGCAAGTCGCAACCAGCCTACGGCACGGCGGGTTATGACGGCCACCCTCCTAGCCTAGAAGAGTACCTCGCCCGCGTAAGCGAGCAACCACCCGGGGACCTACAGCGCTTCCTGGCAGTAAAGCAACCGGTCTATTTACGTGGCAACGCCTACGCGCCTGGGGTAAGCCACTTCGCAAACGAGCAGTCGCCGCTGGTGATGGCAGAGGATGTCTCGCTCGAGGTGGTCGACGAAGGAGACGAAGTTTACCTAGAAGCACGTCTGCCAGCAGACTTCAGCCGCTCAAAGCTCGAAGTGGTAACCGGCGCAGATTTACCGCGCGTGCGCTTTGCCGATGCCGACTTTGAGGAACCAGACGGGCGCACCGTGGTAATAGGCACCGATTTGGTAGGTGAAGCCAAACACCCTGGTCAAGCGTACCCAGCGGGGCCCATTGCCCGTCTGGGCCCGGGAGCCTCACGTGTGAGGATTTGGTAGTGGCGCCCACCCAGGGCCTACCTGCCTTTGGGGCGGCGAGGCTCCTACGCTAGCGCACGCCCATTATGTGCTCGAGGGCAAGCTGGTCAAGGCGCTCGATGTTCACTTCACGCCGGCCGGCGAGCTCAGGGTCGAACTCTTCGTAGGCGCTTGGGTCTGAGAGGAACGTCGCGAGCGTCTCTCCCGGTGACAGGGTCGGCTGGGCGAGCGAAGGCCAACCGGCGGCCGCCATCGCTTCTTGGACCTCGGGGTCAGCCCTGAACGCCCTTGCCTTGTCTTTCAATATCAAGTAGTTGCGCATGCAACCCGCCGCAGAGGCCCATACGCCCTCACTGCCCTCTGAGCGTGGCGGCTTGAAGTCGAAGTGCCTCGGGCCATCGTAGCCTGCAGCTTCTAGCAGGTCGACCAAGAAAAAGGCGCCCTTTAGGTCTGCGCTTGCAAAGCGGAGGTCCTGGTCGTAGCGAGGCCCATGCTGGCCGTTCAGGTCTATGTGGTAGAGCTTGCCCGCCCATAGCGCCTGCGCGCACCCAGCCACCATGTTGAGGGTTGCCATGGTCTCGTGGCCTACTTCAGGGTTGAGCCCAACCATGTCGGGGTGTTCCAGGCGGTAGATGAACGCCAGTGCGTGACCGATCGTAGGCAGGAGGATGTCGCCCCGGGGTTCGTTCGGCTTGGGCTCGATCGCGAAGCGTATGCTGTAGCCCTTGTCGAGGACGTACTGGCAGAGCAGGTCCACCGCCTCCTTGTAGCGGTCAAGCGCGACCCTCACGTCCTTGGCGGCGTCGGACTCTGCGCCCTCGCGGCCTCCCCACATCACAAATGTGGACGCTCCTAGTTCCGCCGCGAGGTCCAGGTTGCGCATCGTCTTACGGAGGGCGAACCGCCGTACCGAGCGGTCGTTCGCCGTGAACGCGCCCTCCTTGAACACAGGGTGCGAGAACAGGTTCGTGGTCACCATCGGGACCACCATCCCAGTCTCGTCCAGCGCCGAGCGGAAGCTCTTCAGGACCTCCTCACGGTGCGCCCGGGCGCCCGCATCGCCCGATGTGAAACCAAACAAGTCGTCGTCGTGGAAAGTGACCCCCCAGGCACCCAGTTGTGCAAGGCGGTGAACGGCTTCCACGGGGCTCAAAGCTGCCCTGGTCGGGTCGCCAAAGAGGTCCTTACCGCCCCAGCCGACGGTCCACAACCCGAAACTGAAGCGGTCTTGTTTGCTCGGCGCGTACTGGTCGCTCATCGGGCGCAGCCTACCACCACCTCCTGTGCTAAAGTTGCGTTCGCGACGCAACTTTCGTGACAGGTGAGAAATTTGCGCTCTCACAGGAGGGTACGCAATGGCCCACTTCGAGGCCTCGCCCGCCGCATGGGTGACGAGCCGTCCGCGGGCCAGTGCTTTGCCCGCCTGGGGAGGCAAAGGCTGGGGAGGCAAAGGGGGCTAATGCCAGATGAGCACTAGGAGGCCTAACACCGGATGGTAGGTGGTTACCAAGTCCTGAGCAACGAAGAGGCCGACCAGTTCGTCCAACGGGGTTTCGTGCACCTAAAGGGCTGCTTCAGCCGCGAAGTCGCCAATAAAGCAGTGGACGAAATGTGGGCGCGCCTCGGCTATGACCGCGAACGCCCCTCGACCTGGGTGGACAAGAGGATCCACATGCCTGGCGTCAACAGCTTCGAAGTGAAGCAGTTCGCTCCCAAGGCGTACGCGGCGGCGTGCGACCTCGTCGGCGGCGAGGAGCGCATCAAGCAGCCCTACACCTGGAACGACGCCTTCATCGTCAACCTCGGCGTGCGAGCGGACGAACCATGGGCGGGCCCCTCAGCAACCTCGCCGGGCTGGCACAAGGACGGCGACTTCTTCAGGCACTTCTTGGACTCGCCCGAACAAGGGCTGCTCACCTTTGTGCTTTGGACCGACGTTGTGGAGCGCGGGGGTGCCACCTTCGTCGCCTGTGACTCTGTCGGGCCAGTTGCCAGGGTGCTCCTCGAGCACCCCGAGGGCATCCTGCCGAATGGCTTCGACTTCCGGGCCCTGGCCCAGCAATGCCACGACTTCATCGAGGCCACCGGCGAGGCCGGGGACGTTTACTACCTCCACCCCTTCTTGCTCCATGCCACCGCACAAAACGTCCTACGGCGGCCGCGGGTCATAACCAACCCGCTGCTTTCCCTGGTCGAGCCAATGCGCTTCGACAGAGAGGACAGCGAGGGTTACTCCCTGGTCGAGCGGGCGGTCCTGCACCAGCTCGGCACCGGGCCGTTCACCTTCGCTCCTAGTGCCCCACGCGAACGGCTGGTGCCCGAGCGCGAGGCTCGCCAAGCCGCAATGCGCAAAGCCGAGGAGGCCCGTCTAGGGGGCTCCTATGAATCTTTGGGGCCCTTTGCCCGCAAGCTCCGCTAAGGGACGTGGCCGTCACCAGCCTCTCGGTGCCTAGGGGCCGTAGACTCGTGGCCCATGGCGCTGCTCACGTACCAGCCGGCTCAGGCCGGCAAGGCCTACAGGATGGGAAGGATCTTTGGGCCTGACAGCAAGACCGTCGTCCTACCACTAGACCATGGCAGCATGCTCGGCAGGGTTGCGGGCCTGGAAGACCCTGTCGCTGCGGTGGAAAAGTTCTCCGCGCTGCGCTGCGACGGTTTCCTCGTGAGCCCAGCAGTGGCGGCTCGCACGACCACTACGCTGGCCCACCGGGGGGCGCAAGCTAGGTTGGTAACACTGGACAGTTACTGGAACGACGGCCCAGACGGCCAGTCGGCGATGATTGGCAGCGTCAATGCCGCGGCTGCCCTGGGGGCGGACGCAGTAAAAGTGCTGATGCCTTGGAACGTCCCTGCACCGAGACGAGCCAACGTAGTGAGCCTCGTGGCAACCGTGGTCGAAGCCGCAGCCCCCCTTGGGCTGCCAGTCATGGTGGAACCTATCGCCTACGAAATGGAGCGAGGGCCGCAAGCTGTGTCTATAGAAGGGGACGGTTGCCGAGTCGCGATGGAGCTGGGTGCCGACATCTTGAAAGTTGCGTACCCTGGCGACCCCGCGACGCTGGAGTCTTGGTGCCGCGAGTTGCACGTACCTTTGGTCATGTTGGGAGGCCCCCAAGCAGGCAGTGCGGCCGAGCTCGTCTCGATGGTGCGCAACGCCATGAAAGCCGGCGCGAGCGGCATCGTCATCGGCAGGCGCGTCTGGCAAAGGCCCTTGGAAGAGGCGGCGAAGCTCCTCGACGAGCTGTACTCAACCGTCCACGCTTGAAGCACCGCTCTCGCTTGAAGCACCGCTCTCGCTTGAAGCACCGCTCTCGCTTGAAGCACCGCTCTCGCTTGAAGCTACCGCGCCAAGGGCGATAGCGAGCGCCTTGCAGCCGGCGTCAGGGTGGCCAAGAGCGCGTTCAGCCACCCAGCTCGCGCGCCCGGCCTTGGGCACCATAGAAGTGCTCGCCTCCGCCACTTCGGCCGCTACGTCGGCGATGCGCCTCAGCGCCTCGGCCACGCCAGCACCTTCCGCCGCAGAGCGGCGCAAACTGGCGTGCACGGCGTCGAGTGCGTCCAGTGCCGTCCGGTCGCCAACGGCTGCCTTGCCGCGTGCCTGCACCCCCTCGAGCGCTGCTCGGAAGCACCGCTCCAGCGCGTCTACGCCGCCCGGCCCATCGGCGAGCGCTTTGGAGGCCCGGAGGAAGGCCGTAGCGGTGAGCGTGCCAGACGTAGACGGGGCCCTTCGGGCAATTTCAGCGCCACAGGAGGCGAGCAGCTCGGCTGAGCCAGCTGGGCTGAGAGCTTGCTCCTGCATGACTTTTGCGACTTCGCTCATCGTTATGCCCAAGTCGCCGTCGCCTGCGTAGCCGTCCAGGCGGTTGAGCTCCTCTGCCGAAGCCAGGAGGGCCCGAGAGGCTGCCAAGAGCGCTTCGCTCAGACTTGGGGCCGCCGCCGCCATCAGCGCCTGACCAAAAACGGGGACTCGCAGGGCGCGTCCAGGAGCCGCAATATTTCTCCGTCCAGGCGCAACAGCGACACCGACGCGCCAGCCATCTCGAGAGACGTCGCGTACTCGCCAACCCAGGTACGCCTTACGCCGATGCCGCGAGAAGAGAGTTCTTTGTGGACCGTGCTGAAGAGCACGTAGAGCTCCTCTCTCGGCGTCGCCCCCAGCCCGTTCACGAGCACAGCGACCTCGTCGCCCGCTTCGTAGGGCAGGTCGTCCACGATGTGGCCCACCAAGTCGCGCGCTATGTCGCCGGCCGTCCCCAAAGGGCCGCGGCGCACCCCGGGCTCACCGTGGATGCCCATCCCTATTTCCATCTCGCCGGCCGGCAACTCGAACGTGGGGCGTCCCGCCGCAGGTACCGTGCAGGGCGAAAGCGCCACGCCTATCGAGCGCAGGCCAGAGCCGGCCTTTTGCACACTTGAGAGGACTTCGTCGAGGCAAGCGCCCTCCTCCGCCCTGGCACCAGCCACTTTGTACAAAAAGGCGAGCCCGGCGATCCCTCGCCGGCGGCCCTCATGCCCACGCGGTGCCGACGCGACGTCGTCCGCTGCCAGGAAGGTGACGACCTGTCGGCCACCCACACTGCAAAGTTCTGACGCCATGTCGAAGTTCATCACGTCGCCCGAATAGTTCCCGTACAGGTAGAGCACCCCGGCCCCCCCGTCCACGGCCTCCGTAGCTTGTGCGACCTGTTCGGCGCTCGGCGAGGAGAAAACGTCACCTACTGCCACACCATCGGCGAGGCCGTAGCCCACATAGCCCAAAAAGAGCGGCAGGTGCCCCGAGCCCCCGCCGGTGACGATCGCAACCTTACCCTGCCTTGGCGCGCCCGCGCTCACCAGGACCCGGTGCGCCGGCGAGCGCAAGTGCTCGGGGTGGGCAGCGAGCAGGCCCTCTAGCATCTCGTCCACGAAGGCCTTGGGCTCGTTGATGATCTTCTGCATGGTTCAGATTGTCGCGCGCGCTCGTTGCGCGAGCGGTGGGAACTCGGTGGGGCCGCTGAAAATGCCCGCTGCAACCCCGGCGAAGAGCGCGGCTCCCCGGGCGCCCGCCTCCCGGACCTCAGGCCAGCGCACGCTCGGCAGCCAAGAGGCCTTGCGCCGGCGCAACCCGTCGCAGTGCGCCCAACCCCCCGAGAGCACCAGCTCTGTGGCTGGGCCCGCCACGCGCTGGAGCGCTGCCAGGAACCCTTCCACCTGACGGGCAACCTCGTCGAGAGCGGCAGCCCACAGCGCCTCAGGCGAGACGCACGCGTGCAGGCCTTCGATTACAGGGTCCCCGAAAAAGCCCGAAGTGACGACGCGCAGCCGGCCAGGCGAAGCAGTAGCCGAACGTTGGTCCAAGGCGGCGGCCCCGTCAAGGCCTTCGATGCCGAGGAGCCGCAGCACGCGCCCTAAAAGCATGCCAAGCGGGTTACCGGCGAGCAGGGCGCCCTTGCCAACAAGGACGTGCCACCCGCCGGCAAGCCCCTCCGCAACCGCTTCTTCGAGCGTACTGCTGTCCATCGGTGCCACTGCCCTAACGAGCGACTCTGCCGTGCCGCAGGAGTCGAGCACCTGGTCTGTGCGAACGACGCCCGCTCCCACAGCGGCGCTCAGGTGGTCGTGGCCAGCAGATGTGAGCACAGCGCCGCCCAACAGCGGGACCTGGGCCTTGCCGGCCGGCCACCCTGCTTGGACCAGCGTGGGGAGCACACCAGGGCGGGCACCGGCCCACTCCAAGGCATCGGGCCACCAGCGCCGTTGGGGGACGTCGAGCGCTCCGGTGCGTGAAGCAAGCGAGACCTCGAAGCCCTGCTCGCCACCCAGGGCATGGACGACCCAGTCCGCCACGCTCAGCACTCGGGCAGGCCGCTCACCCAGCTGGGCCATCCAGCGCAACTTCCCGAGCGTGCACATAGGCGAGGCCGGCAAGCCGGTCCGCCTCGAAAAACCTGCCAGCTCCGAGGCGAGCCGGCTCGCCTCGTCAGCTCCCCGGGTGTCGTACCAGGCGACGCAGGGGCCCATCGGCTGGCCTTCGGAGCTCAGCCAGACCGCTGTCTCCGCCATGCTCGTCACCCCAACACCGGCAAGCAGCCCGGGCGGTGCGGGCTCGAGAGCCTTGGCAGCAGCAGCGAGCACGCCATCGAGCAGGTCCTTAGCGGTAGCCTCGGCACCGGTTGGGGTACCTCGCCAAGCGGTCGGCACTGACGCCCACGCCAGCTCACGCCCGTCGGCCCCCACCACTGATGCCTTAGTGTTGGTCGTGCCCACATCTATGCCGAGCAGTTGAGGTGCCCGGGGTGACCAGTTGCCGTGCTCAGCCACGCTCTCGTCCCCACGTCCTGCCCGGCACCTGCGCTGGGTGGACCTCGCCAGAGCCGCGCGGCACCACCTCAGTCGGCACAACGATCCGCCGGGGCGGGCCACCAGCACCTTCGAGACGGTCACAGATCAGGCGCCCGGCTTGGCGCCCCAGCTCGACCGGGTCGTAGGCGACCACCGTGACCGGCGGCGAAAGCAGGGCCGCCAGCTCAAAGTCGTCGAAGCCGACCAGGGCTGGAGGCTGAGCGAGGCCAGCAAAGGCGGCGAGCACGCCAAATGTAATACGGTTGTTGCCGGCGAACAACGCCGTGGGGCGCTTGCTCAGCGCCAGCAGCTCACGGGTCGCCTTCTCGGCTGTGGCGCTGTCGTGGCAGCCAACTCGCACCAACGCCTCGTCTACCTTGAGGCCCGCTGCCGCCAGGGCGGCGCGGTACCCTCGCACTCGCTCGGCAGTCGTGAACACCGTCGGGAGGTCCCCCACCATGGCGACCCTGACGTGCCCATGAGCCAGCAGGTGCTCAACGGCACGGCGCGCCCCCCCGTAGTTGTCGAGCAATATTGTGTCGGCTCGAAGCTTCTTGGGCGGACGGTCTATGAACACAACCGGGGTACCCAGCACCACTTCACGCGCGAGGAAACTGTGGTCTCGCCCAGTAGGCACTACGAGCAGGCCCCCGACCCTTCGCTCACAAAGAACTTCCAAAAGCTCGCGCTCGCGCTCAGCATCCTCGTCTGAGCTACCTGAAACGACCAAAAGTCCACGGTCGCGCACCACTTCTTCTACACCGCGGGCTATGGCAGAGTAAAACGGGTTCGACACGTCCTTGGTTACAAGGCCGAGCAGGCGGGGAGCACGCCGCTGGCGCAGTGCCCTGGCGTGGTCGTTGCGGCGGTAACCTAGCTTTTGGATTGCAACTTGGACCCCGAGCGCGGTGCCCGGCTTGACGTTGCCTTCACCGTTCACGACGCGCGATACCGTCTTCAAGCTGACATTGGCCTCGCGCGCCACGTCCCTCATCGTCGGCCGTAGCTTCGCCGGGACGGCAGCTCTCACTGCCTAGCCTCTCTCATGGCCCAGCCTCCTCGCTGCCTTGACAAGCCCCTGCCAACATGTTACGAACATAGCCGTGGGGGGCGACAACGTTGTCAGCGCGTCGAGCGACGGCCACACCGGGCTGCCGGTGGTGTCGGTGCGCGGCATCACAAAGCATTTCGGGAGCATCCGGGCGCTCCGCGGCGTCGACCTCGACATCTTCCCTGGCGAAGTCGTCGGTTTGGTCGGCGACAATGGAGCTGGCAAGTCTACGCTGGTAAACATACTGTCCGGCGCCCTCCAGCCAAACTCTGGGTCGGTCCACTTAGACGGCAAGAAGGTGACTTTCACGTCGCCCCTCGAAGCTCGTCGGCTGGGCATCGAGACCGTCTACCAGGACTTGTCCCTCGCCCCAGACCTTTCGGTCTGGGCCAACATATTCCTGGGGCGTGAGCGGACGGCCAGGGGGTTGCTCGGTCGGCTCGGTTGGCTCGACCGCAAAGCCATGGCAGCCGAGGCTGAGAGGGACTTGGAGCGCACGCGCATACGCATCGGCTCCGTCCACGCCTTAGCCGGGCGCCTCTCTGGCGGGCAGCGTCAAGCGATCGCCGTAGGTCGCGCAGTGGCTTGGGGCTCGCGAATAGTGCTCATGGACGAGCCCACCGCGGCCCTAGGCGTTGAGCAACAAGAGCGGGTCGCCGAGCTTGTCTCGTCGGTCGCCTCGCAGGGAGTGCCGGTGCTGCTAATAAGCCATAACCTGCCCCAAGTGCACCGTATCTGCCACAGAGTAGCAGTACTTTTCCAGGGCAAGGTTGTGGCTGACCTACGGCCGGCGGAGTCAAGCGTCGAGGAGATTGTGAGCTTCATAACCGGCGCCTCGGTCGGGGCAGCCTGGTGAGGAAAGCCTAATGCCTGTCAGGCTGCCCGCCGCTTTTTCGCCCCCGGGTACGGCCGGCGCGCCCCAGCGTGGGCCTGAGCTTGGCGAGCGTGCCCGGTGGCTCTACCTCGCTGACAGGGTCGGTGACTTCTGGATAGTCGGCGTGCTCGGTTTGATGGTACTGGTCTTCGGGCTGCTCAATACACAGCTGTTCACCAAAGACGCATGGCTCAGCATTTCAAACTACTCGGTTGAGTACCTGCTCCTCGCTGTCGGGCAACTGTTCGTCATCCTTACAGGCGGTATCGACCTCTCCGACGGGGCCGTGCTCGGGTTCACAGGCATGGTGTCGGGTTGGGTTATGCAGGAGATGCTCGTGTCCCACGCGGGCAATGTCCTCACAACGGCCGTAGGCTTCGCGGTGGCCCTTGCGCTCGGCGCGCTGGTCGGCTTCGTCAACGGCTTCCTCATAACACGTCTCAAGCTGCCGCCGTTCATCGTCACCCTTGGCAGCCTCACAGCCGTTGGGGCAGCGCCCTCGCTCATAAACGGAGGCACAGAAGTCTCCAACCTCCCGCCCCAAATCGGTAGCATCGGCACCAGCGCAATTGCCGGCTGGGTGTACACGACCTTCCTCGTGGCGATCGTCGTAGCCGTGGTATTTGGCCTGCTGCTGCACCGCACTCGTTTCGGCTTGCGAACTTTCGCTATCGGCAGTAACGGGCTGTCCGCGCGCAGAGCGGGCATCAATGTCGACCGCCACCTGGTGTGGGTTTACACCATATCGGGCTTCCTTGCAGGCCTCGCCGGCATGATGGTCATGGCGAACTTCAACGTAGCCAACCCACTCTCGGGCCAAAACGACGAGCTTGACGCCATTGCCGCCGTTGTGATCGGGGGCGCGAGCCTGTTTGGTGGCCGAGGGCACATGCTGGGCACGGTCGTCGGCACAATGATAATCTCGCTCCTCGTAACTGGGCTCGTCCTCGTAAACGTGAACGGCTCCTGGACCGAGGTCGCTACCGGGGTCATCATAGTTGCCGCTGTTGCTCTTGACCAGGTGAGGATCCGGCTGGCCGAGCGCTGAGGACAACCGCGGCCAGACGGGCAAACAACAAAAAAGGAAAGGAAAGGAAGGAAATGGCAAAGACTAAACTGCAAAAGAAATGGCGGTACCGAGTTGCTGCTGCCAGCGCGGCTAGCGCCTTGGCGGCAGCTGCGCTAGCAACCGGAGCCTTAGGCCCCTCTGTGGCCAGCGCCACCGCCAAGCACGCCGCCAAGAAGTACACCATCGTGCTCATCCCTGGCCTTACAACAGACCCGTTTTACATTACGATGGGTATAGGGGCTAAAGAAGAGGCCGCTAAGCTCGGTGTGAACTTAGAATGGAAGGGCGCGACGACTTGGAGCACTACGCTGCAGACCCCCATCGTCGAGTCCACTCTCGCCACCCACCCCAACGCGCTCCTGATCGCGCCAACAGACGACGTGGCTTTGTTCAGGCCGATAGACAGCTACGTCAAAGCCGGTATCCCCGTCATTACCGTCGACACAACCCTTAAGGACCAGTCGGTCCTAACGGCGGCCATAAGCTCAGACAACTTCCAAGGTGGCGAAGCAGCTGCCCAGGCCATCGCAGCGGCGGCGCACTACAAGGGTGCTGTGGCAGTCATAAACGTTGAAAAGGGCGTCTCGACGACAGACCTCCGTCAAGCGGGTTTCCTTGCCCAAATGAAGAAGTACCCCCATATGACGGTGGTAGCCACAGAGTACGACAACGACAACCCGACCACCGCCGAGTCCGAAACGCGTGCCCTAATCCTGGCGCACAAAAACCTCGTGGGTATATTCGGTACAAACCTGTACTCTGCACAGGGTGTCGCCAACGGTGTCGACGCTGCGGGCATGAAGGGCAAGATCTTCGTCGCTGGCTACGATGCCGAGCCGGCTGAAGTGAAGCTGCTGAAAGAAGGCGTGATAAACATCTTGGTGGTCCAGAACCCTGCTGAAGAAGGAAGGCTGGGAGTCCAAGACGCCTACTGGGCACTCACGGGCCAAAAATCGAAGATCAAAAAGAACGTGTTGCTCCCCAACATCGTTGCTACCACACAAAACGCCAACAACCCGAAGGTGGCGCAGTACTTCTACAAGACTTCGCTCTAAGCGGTACGGGCCACCTGTTGACTACGCCCGGGAGAGCGCACGAGCGTCCCGGGCACCCCAAGCCGCTTCTCGCGCCCGTGCTGGGCGCGGGAGGCGGCGCACCTACTAGTACTACTGCCTTCAGCGGCTCAATTACCTTTCTGAAGGCCCAATTTCCTTTCTGAAGAGGCCTAGCCGGCGACGACCACCACGTCAAGTTTGCGAGGGCCGTGCACGCCTTCGACCCGGTCCAGCTCGATGTCGCTCGTTGCCGACGGCCCAGAGATCCACGTCTGCACGGGGGCGCCAGCGAGCCGTGCAACCGCGTCCGGGACGTTGGCGACTACCTGCTGAGCACGTACCACCAGCACGAGGTGGTCGGGCAACAGCGACAACACGCGCCGGCCTTGGCCAGGGCCTCCCGTCAAGACCACCGTCCCCGTCTCGGCCACAGCCACAGAGCAGCAACAGACAGTGGCGTCAAGGCCCTCCAGTTCGGCTACGCTTAGTTGGCCGTCGTCTACTCGGGCACTCAAGGCCCCTTTCGGCAGCCACTCGTCAGGGAACCCAGCTGGGACGACAATTCTGCTTGCTCCCTGTCTACCAAGGGCAGCCTCTACAGCCTCGCGAGCGCCCCCGTCACCGACGACCACAGTCGCGCGAGCCTGGTACTCCGAAACGCGCTCTACGAACAGCTCAACGGGCGGCAATGCGCCCGGCTGCGAAGCGCCTTTGTAAGAACGAGGGACCTTCAGGTGGCCGTAGGGCGCCGCACCAAGGGCTGCCCTAATAGACGAAAGGACGCCTTCACGCCCTGAGGGTGCTGCCGCCGTTGGCAAGGGGCCGGGCTTGGGCCTGGCTAGGCTCCTTGTGGGCCTTGAGCCGCGCCCCAACGACCAAGGCTTCCGGGCAAAGGCAGCCCACCCGCTCGCTTGTTGCCCTGCACGCCCCCCTTCCGCCCCTGGGCCCTTGCCAGCTCTGGCCGACGAGGCGTCGCTTCCCACTTCGCGCTCGCCCTCAGGCCGGGCATGCCTCCACCAGTCCCGAAAGCTCTCGCGTGCCGGCACAGGGGCGTCTCGAGTGGCCGTCCAGCGCCCCAACGGCCCTGGGAGAGGCCCGAGCTTGCCATGAGGGGCAAGGGCCGCGAAAATCCTGCCGGCCAACTTCTCGGCCAACTGCATACGCTTGGGCCCTGCAAGCACAGCGCCCACCGCGTCCATCGCGAGGCGTTCAGCGCTCATCCCCTTGCTAGCTTGACGCTCAACCGAACGCGCCCGCAGGTGCACCAAAAGGCGCGGGATGTCTATCTTGACCGGGCACACCTCGTAGCAGGCGCCACACAAAGTAGAGGCGAACGGCAGCGACTCATTGACGGCCTCGCTCGCCACGCCGCGCAGTTGTGGGGTCAGGACCGCACCGATCGGGCCCGGGTAGACCGAGCCGTACGCGTGGCCTCCCACCCGTTCGTAGACGGGGCACACGTTTAGGCAAGCAGCACAACGTATACAGCGCAGCGCTTGGCGGCCTACCGGGCTCGAAAGCGCTGAACTACGGCCGTTGTCGACGAACACTACGTGGACCTCTTCCGGGCCGTCCCCGGCCACTGGCCCGGTCCAAAGTGACGTGTAGGGGCTCATCCTCTCGCCAGTGGCGGAGCGCGCCAGCAACTGCAGGAACACTTCGAGGTCCCTGAAGCTCGGCACGAGCTTGTCTATCCCAACTACTGAGACCAGGACGCGAGGAAGGGTGAGGCACATTCGCCCGTTGCCCTCCGACTCCACAACTACAAGTGAGCCAGTTTCAGCTATCGCGAAGTTAGCTCCCGAAATCCCTACGTCCGCACGGAGGAACTTCTCTCGCAAGTGTGAGCGTGCAGCCCCAGCAAGGTCTGCCGGCTCATCCGACAGCGACGAGGGGGCCGCCAGGCCGTACGAGCCCATCTGCTCCAGGAAAGTGCGCCTTACCTCGGAACGGTTGCGATGGATAGCCGGCACGACGATATGGCTTGGCAGGTCAGCGCCCAACTGCACTATAAGCTCTGCAAGGTCGGTCTCCGCTGTAGCCACCCCCGCTGCGGCGAGCGCTTCGTTGAGACGGGTCTCCCCGGTCGTCATCGACTTCACCTTCACGACCTCGTTAGCACCAGCGCGCTCGACCAGGCCGAGCACGACGGAGTTGGCTTCTGCCGCGGTTGGCGCGAAATGTACCGTGCCCCCACGAGCGGTCAAGGCCGCCTCGAACTTTACGAGCAGCTCGTCAAGGCGAGACAGCGCCTCGTCCTTGATGGCAGCGGCGGCAGAACGCAGCTCCTCGAAGTCCGCCAGCTCCGAGACCAGCCGCTCACGCTTCAGCCTTATGGTAGACGTCGCTTGGCGCAAGTTGGCGCGCAACTGAGAGTCTGCCAGCGAGCGGGCAGCGGCCTGGGGGAAAGGAGGGGACCGGTCGAAGGCTCCCGGGCTCACGGCTCGTCCCTACTGGCAAGGATCTCCGCCAGGTGGACCGCTCTCACGCCGAGGTTGAAGCGCGAAGCGCCGCCGCCGATGTGAGCGAGGCAAGAATTGTCGAGGGCGCAAACCACCTCTGCACCGCTGTCCCTAACCCCGGCGACCTTGTCCGCGAGCATGGCCGAAGAGACACCGGCGTTTTTCAACGCAAAAGTACCTCCAAACCCGCAACAGGTCGTAGCGCCTGGGAGCTCAACGAGCTTCAAGCCACGTACGGCCCTGAGCAGCGCCAGTGGTTGCTCCTTCAAACGCAGCACCCGGAGCGAGTGGCAGGTCGGATGGTACGCGACCCGGTGGTGAAAGCTCGCGCCCACGTCCGTCACCCCGAGCACGTCCACCAAGAACGCGCTCAGCTCGTGCACCTTGGGTGCGAGTTGGCGGGCAGCGTCTTGCAAGGCCCGGTCACCCACCTCCTCCGCCAGGTGCAAATAGGGCTCGACAACGGTGCCGGCGCACGAGGCCGACGGGCAGACCACGGCTTCATAGCCACCGAAAACCTCAACGAAGCGACGGGCTAGGCGAAGGGCGTCCCGCCTGTAGCCAGAGTTGAGGTGCATCTGGCCGCAGCAGGTCTGGGCCTCGGGGAAGTGGACTCGGTGGCCCAAGCGTTCCAAGACCTCGACCGTTGCCCTACCGGTGGCTGGGTAGAGCGCGTCGTTGACACAAGTGACGAAAAGCGCTACGTGCATCAACCCGCTGCCAGTACACCTGAGCCCAGCCGTCGGCGGGCCTCCCTCGCTTTGCGCGCTAGCCCTGGGCTCGGCAGCACGCGCCGTGTTGGGAAGGACGCCGCAACGCAGGCCCTCATCCCTTCCCGCTCGCCGGCCTCCCCAGCTGCTCGAAGAGACATGAGCAAGTTGCCTATTGCAGACGCTTCGAGCGGGCCGGCCACCACCGGGAGCCCGGTAGCCGCGGCCAGGTCCTCTAGGTAGACTTCGTTGGCCGAGCCACCACCTACCACGTGCACCACGCAAACGTCCCGGTTGGCCAAATGCGCCGCCTGTTCCAGCGTCTCGGCTGCAGCTAGCGCCATGCTGTCAACGATGCAGCGCACGAGAGCCTCGTCGCCTTGGGGGACGGGTTCGCCAGCAGCTGCGCAGGCTGAGCGTACCCGTTGCTCCATGTCGAGGCCTGGCCTGGCAAAAGCCTGGTCCGAGACGTCGACGACCGACCTGAACGCTTCCACGCCAGCCGCCCTGGCCAGCACTTGTGCCACCGGCTCGGCCCTGCCGGCATGCGCCCAGGCGCGCTCGCACTCTTGGAGCATCCAGTGGCCCATGGTGTTGCGCAGGAACCTCACGGTACCGTCCACCCCGAGCTCGTTGGAGAAGTTCGCTTTCCTCGACTCGTCAGTAATGATGGGCGCTTCCAGCTCGAGCCCGACCAACGACCAGGTACCACTCGCAACGTAGCCGAAGTTCGCTGAGCGGGCAGGCACAGCCAGCACCGCCGACGCCGTGTCATGAGAGGCAACAGCCACCACGGTCGCCTCTTGCGCCATGCCGGCGCTCAGTGCTACCTCGGGCAGGACCGGCCCAACGACTTCTCCCGGCCCCACCGGGCGTGCAAAGAGGTCCTGGCGCAGGCCTAACCGCTCCAGGAGCGGGCCACAAACCCTCCCCGTACGTACGTCGACGAGCTGGGTCGTAGAAGCGTTGGTGCGTTCGAAACAGCGTTGCCCCGTCAAGAAGTAGCCGAAGAGGTCCGGCAACAGCAGCAGGGTTGACGCAAGCTTGTAAGCAGGGCCACCGGCTTCGGCCAAGAGCTGGAAGACCGTGTTTATTTCCATCTCCTGTACCCCCGTCGCTCGGTACAGCTCGCCGGGCCCCACAAGGTTGTCAACCTTTTCTTTTAGGCCCTGCGTGCGTGCGTCACGATAGTGGTAAGGCAGGCCGAGGAGCCGCCCGCTGGCGTCTACAAGTCCGTAGTCGACGCCCCAACCATCAACGCCCACCCACAAAGGGGCGGACGAAGCGCGTGAGAGCGTTGCCAGGCCGTCCAACATCTCGCCGTAGATGCCCAGGAGGTCCCAGTGCAAGCCGTCAGGGAGCCGCACTGGGCGGTTGCTCACGCGCTTCACCTCGCGCGCGACGAGCATTGGCCCGTCGAGGTACCCTGCAAACAACCTTGCGCTCGAGGCCCCGAGGTCTACCGCCGCGTGCAGCGCCCTCACTGCGCCGCGCCCCTCACCGGAGGAAGGCCGCAGCTACCCCAGAGTCGACAGGCACGAGCGTCCCAGTCGTGCGCGACAACAACGGGCCTGTGAGCACGAAGACGGCGTCGGCGACGTGCTCTGGTAGCACCTCGCGCTTTAACAGTGTTCGCGAAGCGTAGTACTCGCCAAGCTTGTCCTCAGCGACGCCGTACACAGCGGCCCTTTGTGCCCCCCAGCCCGAGGCAAAAATGCCTGAGCCCCTCACGACAGCATCTGGGTTCACACCGTTCACGCGGATACCATCAGCGCCGAGCTCGGCTGCGAGGAGGCGCACCTGGTGTGCCTGGTCGGCCTTGGTGGCCCCGTAAGCGACATTGTCCGGGCCCGCGAAGATGGCGTTCTTGGACACGATGTAAACTATGTCGCCCCCCATCGACTGGGCCTTCATCACCCGTGCCGCCTCGCGTGAGACTAGGAAGGACCCCCTCGCCATCACCGCGTGCTGGCGCTCCCAGTCCTCGAGGGTGGTGTCGAGCAGGCTTTTGGAGATGGACATCCCGGCGTTGTTGACTACCAGGTCCACTCCGCCGAAGGCGAGGACCGCCGCTTTGAACGCCTCTGCGACCTCGGCCTCTGAGCTCACGTCGGCTTGCACAAAGACCGCAGCGTCAGGCCCGCCAATGTCCTGAGCGACACCCTTTGCAGCTTGCCCGTCTAGGTCGGCGCAAACGACGCATGCGCCCTCGGACGCAAGCTTGCGGGCGGTCGCTGCGCCGATACCGGAGCCGGCACCGGTCACCAACGCCACACGCGTAGCCAAAGGTTTGGGCGCAGGCTGGCGCCGGAGCTTTTGTTCTTCGAGCTCCCAGTACTCGATGCGGAACTTTTCTGGCTCAGGTATGGGCTCGTACGTAGACAGTGCCTCAGCGCCGCGCATGACGTTTATCGCGTTCACGTAAAACTCGCCCGCGACTCTCGCCGTCTGTTTGTCCTTGCCAAAGCTGAACATGCCCACGCCCGGCACGAGCACGACCGCGGGATCTGCCCCTCGCATCGGAGGCGACTCGGGCGTCGCGTAGCGCTCGTAGTAGGCCTTGTACTCTGCCCTGTACTGGTCGTGGAGCTCTCGTATGCGCGCTTGCAAGTCGGCAAGCCGAGAGCTCCCCGGCAGGTCGACCACCATTGGGCGGACCTTCGTGCGCAGGAAGTGGTCCGGGCAAGAAGTGCCTTTCATCGCGAGGCCGTAGTGCCTTTCGCGGGCTAAGAAGTCGAGCACCGTCTCGCAGTCGTTGTAGTGGCCCACCTGGCGCGAGTCGCTACTGGCAATGCCTCGGAGTAGCGGGAACAGCTCTGCAGCCCGTGCGTGCCGCTCGTGCTCGGGTAGAGGCCGCCATGCGTCGACAACCGGCCCAAACGGCTCGCGCCGCCCATGAGCGTTTATGTAAGCCTCGGCGCCCCGGATGATCTCAACTGAACGTGCCTCGCACTCGTCGCTGGTAGCGCCCCAAGCCGTGATCCCGTGCCCACCAAGCACAACGCCTATGGCTTCGGGGTGAGCCTCAGCGACCGCAGCGATGTCCAGCCCGAGCTGGAAACCTGGCCGACGCCACGGCACCCATACCACCCTGTCCCCGAAGCAGTCCTTGGTCAGTTGCTCACCGTCCACCGCGCAAGCAAGGGCGATGCCTGAATCAGGGTGGAGGTGGTCCACGTGCGCAGCAGGCACCAAGCCGTGCATGGCAGTGTCGATCGAAGGTGCCGCCCCGCCCTTGCCGTGCAGGCAATAATCGAAGGCGGCCACCATTGAGTCCTCCTGCTCCTCACCTGGGTAGACGTCTACGAGGCCACGCAGCCGGTCGAGCCTAAGCACAGCAAGCCCAGCCTCCGTAAGCGTCCCCAGGTCTCCCCCCGAACCTTTCACCCACAAAAGCTCCACGGGCTTGCCGGTCGCAGGGTCGATGTCGGTGGCCTTCGCGGAAGCGTTGCCGCCCGCGTAGTTGGTGTTCCTCGGGTCGCTCCCAAGACGGTGGGAACGCTCAAGCAATTGCCTCACAGCCTCTAGCACCCTTAGCCTCCCCAACTGGTCGCTGTCCCGCCCACGCGCTCAGAACGCACGCGTTCGCGGTGCCCACTACGCTCATAGGCAGCCAAAGGGTCGGGGTCGAGGCCCATCTCCTCGCGCACCTCGGCGAGAAGCGGCCGCACGTCCGTGCTAAACGCGTCCCAAAGGACAGCGTTGGCCTCCAGGACCTTCCCAGCCGCCTGCGCTGAAGCCAATGCGTCCCTGTCCACCAACAGGGCCTTGGCGGTGGCCTCTTGCACGTTCATCACTGAGCGGATCTCTGCTGGGACCTTCTCTTCGATGTTATGGCACTGGTCAAGCATAAAAGCAACGCCCGCGCCGGGCAGGTGGGCACCAGCGGCCACTACCTCGTTCATGACCCTGAACAGCTGGTAAGGGTCCGCGGCTCCCACCATCAAGTCGTCGTCCGCGTAGAAGCGGCTGTTGAAGTGGAACCCGCCCAGGCGGCCGAGGCGTAGCAGCTGCGCGACAATGAACTCGATGTTCGTGCCGGGCGCATGGTGGCCGGTGTCGACGAGGACCTTGGCCCGCTCACCGAGCGCCAAGCAGTGTACGAGCGATGTCCCCCAGTCCGGTACGTCCATCGTATAGAACCCCGGCTCGAAAAGCTTGTACTCGAGGAGCATCCCGACGCCGTCGGGCAAAGCGTCGTAAACAGCCCGCAGCGCCTCTGCGAGGCGCTCTTGGCGCGCCCTTGTGTCGTCCTGGCCAGGGTAGTTGGTGCCGTCTGCGAACCACAAAGACAATGCCGGCGAACCTGTCAGAGCCGCAACCTCCACGCACTCGAGCAGGTGGCCAAGCGCCTTCTTCCTGACCTTGGGGTCCGGGTTGCACACGCTGCCCAGGCGGTACTCGTCCTCTTGGAAGACATTAGGGTTAATGGCACCGATACGCAGCCCCCTCTCCGCAGCGTACTTGGCGAGGTCCGTGTAGTCGTCCACCTTGTCCCACGGTATGTGGAGCGCGACTGAAGGGGTGACACCTGTCAGGCGGTGCACCAGCGCGGCATCGTCCACTTTTTCGTAGGCATCTCGCGCCGCACCCTGCGCTTTGAACACCTTAAACCGGGTACCCGTGTTCCCGTACGCCCACGACGGGGTCTCGATCCACTGTTGCCGCAGTGCTTCTTTAATTTCAGGTATTCCTGCCATAGCTAAGAGCCTCTCCCGTAGATGACCGCCGGGGCGGCAGCCCTACAGGTGCCGCCCCGTCACAGCTTAGAAGTTGAACTGGTTTATGTTGGACTTATTGAAGACAAACGGAGGTCCTAGGAGGACCGTGTGGTCCGCCCCCACTGTGAACTTGCCCAGGCTGCCCGCGACGAAGCTCTGCCCCTTCGCGTTGGTGATGGCGTGCGACGCCAGGTACACAGCAGCGTAGGCTGCGAGGTAGCCGAGGTTGGCAGGGTTCCAGAGCGCGAACTCCTGCACCGTGCCGTCCGCAACATACTTCTTCATCTCGTCTGGCGTGCCGAGGCCGGTCAGCTTCACCTTGCCGCGGTACTTGGAATTGTCGAGCACCGACGCCGCTGCTGCGATGCCCACAGTGGTCGGCGAAATAATGCCTTTCAAGTGCGGGAAGCGCGACAACAAGCCCTCGGTCACCGACACTGACGTGGCGGTGTCGTCGTTGCCATAGACTACCTGGACGAGCTTTACGTGCGGGTACTTCTTGAGCTCCTGCTTCATGTACCCGATCCAGGTGTTCTGGTTTGTGTCGTCGATAGAGGCCGACACGATCGCTATCTGGCCCGTGTAGTTGATCTCCTTGGCGATGATGTCTACCTCGATGTCACCGATGCCTTGGGGGGTCGCTTGGTCCACGAACAAGTCGCGGCAGTTGGTGTCCGAGTCGTAGGTGACCACTACTATGCCTTTTTTCATCGCCGCGTTGAGGGTCGGGCAAAGAGCGTTCGGGTCAGTGCCTGAAATGATGAGGGCGTTGGCTCCTTTAGTGATGTCCGATTGGATAACGGGCAGCTGTGACGCAGGGGTGTCCGTGGTCCCGCTCGTCTCCTGGCCAATCTCCCCAAGCTGCTTCAAGGCGAACAGCGCCCCATGGGTCTTCACGCTGTCGGCAGTCGTAAAGTACGAGTTGCCTAGGTTCTTCGGGACAACGAAGACCTTTAGGCCCTTCTTGAGCGTGGGTGCCGCAAGCGCCGGCGGTGCCAACGAGGTGCCCACCATCGCTGCCACTGCTGCGCTCGCGAAAGCAACCCTCCACTTTGACAATACCTTGTTCAATTTTCAACTCCTTTCAATTGTATTGCGATTGACTTCTGAAGGACCGTTGTTTCCCCCTATAAGCCTCCTTTCAAGTGGCGTCCCCCGAGCCGCCGCGCTCGGGCGGCGAGCTCTCCCCCGTTTGGTATAAGCACCGAGAGCAGCAAGAGCCCCCCGGTAACAAGTTCCAAGGCGTTGGAATTGAAGTTGGTGAGCAGCAAGGCGCTCTGTAAGCCGCAGTAGACGAGCACAGCTAGCACCACCCCGAGCATGGTGCCCCTACCCCCGAAGATCGACACGCCTCCGAGGAGCACAACTGCAACGACAGGTAGCACTAGGGTGGTCCCATTGTTAGCCTCGGCCGTTGACAACCTGAAGGTGTAAAGTACGCCAGCCATAGCTGAGACCAAGCCGGAAGTCACAAACAGCATAGTCTTGACATGCTTAACCCGGATGCCCGCGAACTGGGCCGCCTCCTTGTTGTAGCCGATGGCGGTTACTGACCGCCCGAAGGCGGTCGCGTGCAGCACAAGCGCGAAAATAACTGCCAGGGCAATGTAGGCCAGCGCCGAGTAGGACAAGAGGCCCGCGGTCCCCGGGACGGGGTCCACGCCGATCGACGTGTAAGAAGCTGGGAAGCTCGTAATGATGGCTGGGCCGAGCACAAGTTCTGAGATCCCTGCGTACAGCGTCATGGTGCCTATAGTCACCGCGAGCGACGGCAGCCCCACCCTCGTGACAAGCAACCCGTTCAGGGCACCGCAGGCGACGCCCGTAGCAAGGACGCACACGATTACGGCCGGCATTGGCCAGTGCTGTACCCACAGGTAACCCACCAGGCTGTTGGCCAAGGCAAGCGTCGAAGCCACGGACAGGTCTATCTCACCGGACACGATGATGAGCGTCATCGGCAGGGTCATCATCGCGAGCTCCCCGTAGAGGAGGCTTATATTGGAAAACACATTGGAAGCGGTAAGGAACTGCCGCGAGGTGACAGCGCCCAAAGCCACGGTAAGTGCCAGGGCGACCACAAGTGCCCCCTCCCAGCGCAGCGCGAGCCGGGACCACCGGCGCAGCCTTTTGCGCGGCGGGGCCACTGCGCCCCGCGCAACAGGCTCTGACGCCGCAGTAGGCGCCTTCGCCGAGCCCGCAGGCACCCCGATCGTAGCCTCAGGCTGCACCACGCACGCTCCTTTTGCGCAGAGCGCTCGTCAGCCGCACGGTGATCCAATGGTCGAGGGAGATCGCGGCCAAGATGAGCGCGCCGTCTATGGCGGGGTCCCAGAAAGAAGATATCCCCAGGACATAAAGAGCCTGGTTGATGGTAGCGAGCAAAAGGGCCCCAAGCGCCGCGCCCACTACAGTGCCGCTGCCACCAAAGATGTTCACCCCTCCGACCACCACAGCTGCGATAACGGTGAGCTCGTAACCGTACCCAGCTGTAGAGTCGATCGTCCCATAGGTTGCAGCCCACAGGACACCAGCCAAACCGGCCACGCCTCCCGAGACGACGAACCCCCAGAAGACTCGTTTCCCAGTGGGCACCCCGGCCAACCTGGCGGCTTCGGGGTTGGAGCCGATCGCGTAGAGGTCCCTCCCCGGCCGGAACGTCCCCAAGTAGTAGGCAGCGGCCGCAACGGCAGCAGCCACCGCTATGGCGAGGTAAGGTACGGGGCCTACGCTTGAGGTCGGTATGGAAAGGAACCCCCCAGGTAACGTGTTGGCCACGACCATCCCCCCGCCGATTATCAGTACGTCTGTCGCCCGGTAAATGTAAAGGGTCGCCAACGTCACGACCAAGCTAGGGACCCTGGCGACTGCCACGATCGCGCCGTTGACTGCGCCACAACCGACCCCTATAGCCAAACCAACAGCGAAAACGCCCACAATGGGGATGCCGTGCGCCCGCTGGAACAAATCTGAGGACAGGTAGGCTGACAGCCCCAGCACGGAACCCACCGACAGGTCATAGTTGCGTGAGATGACCACCACCGTCTCACCGAGGGCCAGGAGGGCGTAAATGACTGCGTTCGAGAAAACGAACTTTATGTTCTGGTTGTCGAAGAACCTCGGTTGCACGGACGTGGTGACGACGACAAAGACGACCAGCACGGCTACGATCCCAAACTCGCGAGCCCTCATGACAGCCTCTACGAACCGCCGCGAGGAGAGCCGTGCGGACGCAGGGAAGGCCAAGCTCGCCATCAGGCAGCGACCTCGGCCTGCCCGGTGGCAGCAGCCACAATGGTTTGCTCGGTTGCCTCCTCGCCACCTAGTGCCGCTACCAGGCGGCCCTCCCTCATGACGAGCACGCGGTCCGCAACGGCGAGCACCTCTGGCAGCTCTGACGAGATCATCAGCACCGCGACTCCCGAACGAGCAAGGTCCGCGAGCAGGCGATGGACTTCTGCTTTGGTGGCCACGTCGATCCCGCGTGTGGGCTCGTCGACTATCAAGACGCGAGGGTTGCGAGAAAGCCACTTCGCGAGGACGACCTTTTGTTGGTTGCCACCCGACAGCGTCGAGACCGCATCCGAGAGCCTGCCGTACTTGAGGCGCAGGCGCGTCGCCCATTCTTCGGCGAAGCGGCGCTCGACGGCTCGCCGCAAAAGCCGGTAGCGCCGGAGCCGTCCGAGCGAAGCCAACCCGATGTTCGCAGCTGTCGAGAGCTCCATTACGAGGCCTTGGAGCCGCCGGTCCTCGGGTACGAGCCCGACACCCGCCGCCATTGCGGCCACCGGGGCGCCCTTGCGAAGGGGTTTGCCCCCCACCTTGACACTGCCGGCGTCGTAGCTGTCAATGCCAAAGATGGCACGTGCGACTTCGCTCCTGCCGGCGCCCACCAGGCCGGCCAGGGCTACGACCTCGCCACTTCTCACTTCGAAGGAGATGTCGACGAAGACGCCTTCGCGAGTCAGGCGCTCAACCTGCAGCACCGGCTCGCCGGGCACACGACGCATGCCGTCCCCGCGGGCTTCCATGTCACGGCCGACCATCGCTCGGACCAGGTCACCGGCGCTCAGGCTGGAGACTGGAGCGCAAAGCACCCTCCGGCCATCGCGCATGACAGTGGCCCTTTGACAGATTTGGAACACTTCTTCCAGGCGGTGGGAAATGAAAAGGACAGCTGCGCCGTTATGGCGCAGGGCGCCTACGGCTCCGAACAGGCGCTCCACCTCGTAGGCAGACAGCGCTGCCGTTGGCTCGTCCATCACTATCACTCGAGCGTCCAAAGACAACGCCTTGGCGATCTCCACGATCTGTTGGTCCGCGATGGACAACCCACGGCAGAGCCGGTCAGGGTCGAGGCCTACTCCGAGAGGCTTCAAGATCTCCACCACCTGCCTGCGCATGAGCTTCTTGTCGATACGCCGCCCCCTGCGCAAGGGCTGGCGCCCCATGAAGATGTTCTCCGCGACGGACAAGTCCGGGAAAAGGGTGGGTTCCTGGTATATGACGGCTATGCCTGCCGCGCGCGCTGCGGCCGGGCTCGACAGGACCGCTTCGCGGCCGTCTATCAGGAGCCGGCCGCGGTCGGGACGGTGCACGCCAGCGAGCATCTTGACGAGCGTCGACTTCCCAGCACCGTTTTCACCGACCAGCGCGTGCGCCTCACCTGCAAAAAGCTCTATTGAGGCGTCATCGAGGGCTTGCACAGCCCCAAAGCTCTTGCTCACGTGCTCGAGCACGAGCAACGGTTTGTCGGTGCCCACGGTGCTCCTATCGGGGTTATGGACAGAGTTCACGACCGGCGCCAGGTGGGGGGCCACCTGCCCTGTTGTACCCCTCCCCTTTCCATGAATCGTTTCAACGCTCCTTAGAGGGTTTATGTTAGGGGCGTGAGGGACAACTGTCAAGCAGGCCGGCGCAACAGCCGGGTGACCATCCGGGAGGTGGCGCGCCTTGCCGGCGTGTCCCTCGGTACGGCCTCCAACGTCTTGAACAACCCGGGCATTGTGGCGGCGCCCACACGCAAGCGGGTGCTCGACGCCATCGCCAAGACCGGGTTTGTGCGCAGCACAGCCGCCCACCAGCTGCGGGTCGGCAGGAGCCTCACAGTGGGAGTCGTGCTGCTCGACCTCGCGAACCCGTTCTTCGCCGAGATGGTGAGGGGGGCTGAAGGAGTGCTCCGGGAAAAGGGGTACGTGCTCATGGTGTGCTCTAGTGACGAGTCTCCCGAACAAGAGAGGCGCTACCTACGAGCATTGGAGGAGCGCCGCGTGGACGGCCTCCTCATAACCCCAGTTGAGAGAGACCTCTCTGGCCTCAAGGCCCTAGCTGCGCGCGGAGTGCCAACCGTGCTATTGGACAGGGACGGCGAAAAGGCCGGCCTTTGTTCGGTCACCGTCGACGACGTGCGTGGTGGCGAGCTGGCGGCCGCCCACCTGTTGGCCCTCGGCCACGACCATGTAGCCCTGGTCAACGGCCCTACGGCCATCCGCCAGTGCGCGGACCGCCGGCAAGGGGCGCGCCGCGCCTTCAAGCGCCTGGGGCTGCGGCCAGACGAGCGGCTCTGGGAGCTCCGCGTACCGGCGCTCACGGTGGACCAAGGCGAAAGGGCGACCGCCCTGCTCCTCGCCAAAAGGCCACGGCCCACAGCCGTAATGTGCGCAAACGACCTCCTGGCCCTCGGAGTCCTAAAGGGCCTCGCAAGCGCGGGCGTCGCGGTACCCGAGGAGATGGCGTTGGTCGGTTACGACGACGTGGCCTTCGCCTCTATGCTGTCACCGCCGCTCACCTCAGTTCGCCAGCCAAAGCACGAGCTGGGTGCGTCCGCGGCGGCCCTGCTGCTAGAAGAAGCCGAGGGCACCGGCCACGAGCACAGGGCGGTAAGGTTCGAGCCTGAACTGCTCGTGCGCTCCTCGAGCGGGGCACCCGAGCGTGCCGGCGCTCAGGCTGGGCCCGCGGCGGGGACGGCGGCAACCGGTGGGGAGAGCCTGTTGACCAACCCGAGGAAGCCAACGTAGAAGGTCGGGTTACCGGGCTCGGAAGCACCCAGCCGGCCGTTGTCGACGCTCTGGCACCCGCTCGCATCGTACCAAAGCCCGACGTCGGGCCTGTTGGGGTAAGAGAAGCCGATCAGGGCAACGGTGCCGAAGTCCGCAGGGCAGGCCAAGGCCCCTGTAGGAGCTGAGAGGTCGAGTTCACGCACGGCCCTGGCGAGCTTGCGAGCGTCAGCTGTGCCAAGGTGGCGTTGGCGAGCGAGCGCGTCAGCTCGCCGCGGGGAGTAGCTAGGCCAGTAGCGGCAGATCATCCCCGACACCGGGCCCGCCGGCACGAGCGGAGGGCCAGGGAACGTGTTGACCACGTCTCGGTAGCCGCGTACGGACTTGGGGCAGCCGGCGGCAACGTCCACCGCCAGCTTCGGGGCCCGAGAGACATGCCACAGTGGCGCCGCCGCCGCGGGGGCGACAAGTTGGTAAAGGCCAACGGCACCGGCCACGGACGCGGCCGAGACCGCTGCCACTGGCAGAGCAACCCGCACCCGCCAACTTGCGCTCCGGCGGCCCATCGCTCCAATTAGTGCGTACGATGAGCCCACGCCAACCGCCTCGGCCCCGTCACCGTTGCGTAAGGTAGCTACCGTTGGACCGAGGCGGTGACCAGGCGCCAGGCGTCGTGGGCTGCTACCGCTGCTGCGACCGCTTGTCTGGTCGCTGCCGTGTGGTTCTTGGTCGCGGGCTCGCTCGGGGGCGGCCGTACCCCAAAGAGCCGCTCCCGCGTGACGCCCGCCAGCGCTCCTGCTTCGAGTAGCGTCGCCACCTCACAACCCCGCCGGCCTGGAAAGACAAGCCGGCCAAGCAGCGTCGCCGTGAGCCCGGCCCTGTTCCAGCCCGGCCAGTGCCAGTTGCTTTACCCCACCAAGGGCGCCCGCCACATCACCGTTTTCCTCGACGCCGGCCACGGTGGCCTCGACCCGGGAGCCGTCGGGCAAACCGAGCTGGGCAAAGTTGTGCACGAAGCCGACTTGACCTTGGCCGTCGAACTGGACGCCGCCACCTTGCTGCGCGAGAGAGGGTTCAGCGTTGTGGTCTCCCGCACCCGCAATGCCCTCGTTGGCCGCCTCCCGCCCAGCGACTTCGCTGGCAAGCTGCTCACGTCCGCAGGCGTCCGTGCTGACATAGCGGCGAGAGACCGCTGTGCCGACCTGTCCCACGCGCAGGCGCTCGTGGGCATTTACTTCGATGCCGGCTACAGCCCCTCCAACGCTGGGTCGCTCACCGCGTACGGCACGGCAAGGCCGTTTTGGCGCTCAAGCCTGCGGCTGGCGCAGTTCGTCCAGCGTGACGTCCTCTCCGCCCTCAACTCGCACGGTTGGGGCATCCCCAACGACGGCGTCGTGCCAGACAAAACCCTGGGAGGCCCACCGCTAGGCCCCCGGTCGGCTGCCTACGGGCACCTGTTGCTGCTCGGGCCCGGAGTGCCCGGATGGTTCACGACGCCGAGCGAAATGCCCGGCGCCCTGATAGAGCCCCTGTTCATCACCGACCCCTTCGAGGCAACTGTCGCTGCAAGCACCACCGGGCAACACGCCATCGCCTTTGGCGTTGCCGAGGCAATTGAACAGTATTTCCGAGCGACTTGAGCAGAGGCTACCGGCCTGGTACCGGGCCCGGGGCCTGCCGGCTCGGCTCGGGCCAACAGGCTCAGGGCACGACAACCACTACCGGGGCGTCGGACTGGCTCACGAGCTGGCGGCTTATCGAGCCAGCCAGGCGGTGCCAGCCTTTTGAGCTCTTGCCCACTACGAGCAAGTCTGCCCTGGCCGCCTCGCCAACCCTCAGCAGCTCCCTGGCAGGCTCGCCTCGGCAGTGGAGGAAGGTCACGTCCACCCCCTGCTCGGCTGCGTGCCGTTCCACCTCCGCCTGGAGACGGCTGGCCAGCTCGTCGGCGGCGCTCTGCCATTCGTAGACCACGCTCGGCAACGGGGCGAAGGCGCAAGCTACAGCGGCCACGCCCGCACCAACTCCTGCTGCGTGGCTCACGAAAACAGCTAGGAGCCTCTGGCCCCGCCTTCGGGACTCTCCACAAGCCCACCAAAAGGCGTCCCAGGAGCTCGGCGACCCGTCGAGGCCGACCAGCACACCTGCACGTGGGACTTGAGGTGGCTCGTCCACCACGGCTGGCCTACCAAGGCGCGCGGGTTGAGCCTTGCCGGCCATTTGGCTCAGGTCATTTCGCCTTGTGCTCATGGCCCCTCGGCTCACCGCGGGGTGCACGTGAGTTGCCTACCCTTTTTGGCACACGCCCGTCACCCTGCACTTCGCTATAGAGCTCCAGAAGGTGCGCGAGGGCGGGAGCCGCCCTCACAACAGACTCGGCCTCGTCCCCGGGCAGCTTCTCCACGAGTTGGCGCACCGCCTCTGTCCCCGCACGCGCTCTCGCACGTACGTACTCGCGACCTTGTTGCGTCGGCGCCACCAGTACCACCCGTTGGTCAGCAGGGTCGGGCCGGCGCTCGACCAACCCAGCTCGCTCGAGCCGGCGCACGAGAGCTGTCATCGAAGGCTGCGCCACGGCCTCAAGCACGGCGAGGTCGGTAACGCGTCGAGGGCCGGTCCGCACGACGGTCCCCAAGGTGGAAGCGGCCGTCCAGGACAGGTCTCTGGGTGCCTGCCGCAACATGGCTACCATCAGCGCGTAGAGCGCCTTGGCGGCGTTGGCTACCTCTTCGCCTGCACCGCCTCGCTCGCCCACCCCTGCACCTGCCACGTCACCAGTGTATATAGGCTGCACTATGTACATGCTGCGCTCCCGCAGCTCGTACCTTCACCACCTACCCGTCCCAGCACGGGGGCTGCACTGTGGAGGACCTATGCCAACCAGCCATTGCTTAGACGTCCCCGGGGCGCGCCTCTACTACGAGGTGCAAGGCGACGGGCCCCTGCTGATGCTGGCCGGCCACCCGATGGGCGCAAAAGGCTTTTCCAGCATTGCTTGCCTGCTCGCCAAGGACTTCAAGGTCGTCACCTATGACCCCCGAGGGTTCTTCCGCAGCAGCGTTGACGACCCAGCGCAAGACGCGAGCCCGGAGCTGCTTGCCGAGGACCTGAGCCGGGTGCTGAGAGCGGCTGGCGATGGCCCGGCGTACGTATTTGGCAGCAGCGGTGGGGCAGTCGCAGCGCTGGCCTTGGTAGCCAAGCACCCCGGCACACTAAGAGCAGTCGTCGCGCACGAACCCCCATTGGCTCTCCTGCTCCCCGAAGCCAGCGAAGCAGCCACTGCTTTGCGTGCTATCTGCAGCACTTACCGCCAAAGCGGCGCCCGCGCCGCCTGGGGGGAGTTCGCCGCCTTTACGAACATGGACCTGAGCCCGGCCGGCGACAACGCCACTCGGTCGCAGCCTTCGCCAATGAGCGAGCGGTTCTTCTTGCACGGCCTGCTACCGATTGCCCTCTACGAGCCCGACCTAGCCGCCCTGCGGGCAGCGCCGGCGCACCTGGTGGTGGCGGCGGGGACGACCTCCAAAGGCGAGTTCGCCTGGCGAGCCGCCCGTGCCCTCGCCGACAAAGCCGGTACGCCACTGGTACAGTTCCCCGGCGGCCACACGGGTTTCGCCACTAACCCAGAGGACTTCGCTCGAGCGCTAATCCGCACCCTCGCGTAGACCGCCCGCAGGTCACCAGGAGCCCGGGTAACGCAGGTGCCTCGGGGCCCGGTACACCAGCGGCCTAGATGCCCGGTACACCAGCGGCCTAGATGCCGTAGTAGGCCTAGATGCCGTAGTAGGCCTAGATGTCGTAGTAGAGGTAGAACTCCCAGGGGTGGGGCCGGAGCCGTACCGGGTCGAGCTCGTGCTCACGCTTGTAGCTCGTCCAAGTCTCCAACAGGTCGTCAGTAAAGACACTGCCGGCTTGCAGGAACTCGTGGTCTGCCTCGAGAGCCGCCAGGGACTCCTGCAAGGACCCAGGGACCTGAGGCACGCGGGCCAGTTCCTCGGGGGGAAGGTCGTAGAGGTCCTTGTCCACCGGGTCAGGTGGCTCGACCTTGTTGAGGACGCCGTCCAGGCCAGCCATCAGTATCGCCGAAAAGGCTAGGTACGGGTTGCACGAGGGGTCGGGGCAGCGGAACTCGACTCTTTTTGCCCTAGGGCTCTTGGAGTAGAGCGGGATCCTGCAGGCGGCGGAGCGGTTGCGCTGGCTGTAGACCAGGTTGACCGGCGCCTCGTAACCGGGCACCAAGCGCTTGTAGCTGTTGGTCGTCGGTGCCGCAAAAGCGAGGATGGCTGGCGCATGCTTCAAAAGGCCGCCTATGTACCAACGGCCGATGTCGGAGAGGCCGGCGTAACCGAGCTCAGAAGCAAACAAGGGCTCGCCCCCGCTCCAAAGGGAGGAGTGCACGTGCATGCCAGAGCCGTTGTCACCGAACAGCGGCTTGGGCATGAAGGTTGCCGTGTAACCGTTGGCGCGAGCCACGCTCTTCACGACGTACTTGTAGGTCATGAGCTTGTCCGCCATGGCGAGGAGGGTGTCGAAGCGCATGTCGATCTCGGCTTGCCCGGCCGTGCCTACCTCGTGGTGCTGCACTTCCACCTCAACGCCCATCTGCTCCAAGCGGAGGATCATCTCCGAGCGCAAGTCTTGGAAATGGTCCATCGGGGGGACCGGGAAGTACCCCTCCTTGTGGCGGGGCTTGAAACCAAGGTTCGGGGCTTCGTCCCTGCCGCTGTTCCATATGCCCTCGACCGAGTCGATGTAGTAGTAGCCCTCGTGCGCATTTTGGTCAAAGCGGATCGAGTTGAAGATGAAGAACTCGGCCTCGGGCCCGAAGTAAGCAGTGTCCGCCACCCCGGTCGACACCAAGTATTCCTCGGCCTTCTTGGCGACATAGCGGGGATCCCGGCTGTAGGGCTCGCCGGTGACCGGGTCACGCACGAAACAGTTGATGTTGAGGGTCTTGTGCTGGCGGAACGGGTCGACCACGGCGGTGTCGGGGTCCGGTACGAGCAGCATGTCCGACTCTTGGATCTCTTGGAAGCCCCGGATCGACGAGCCATCGAAGCCCAACCCGTCCTCGAACGCAGCTTCGGTCAGCTGGTGCACAGGGACGGAGAAATGCTGCATGAGGCCGGGGAGGTCACAGAACCGGAGGTCGACGATCTCGACCTCCTCGCGGGCGGCGAGTGACAAGACTTCGTCTGCAGTGCGCCTCTCGAGGGCCAAGGCCTACTTCCTTTCTCTCAATGTTCCTCTCAATGGCACAGAGGCCACGGCGTCGCCGGCCGACGCGCCCAGGGTGCCAAAGCTGGCACCGCCGCGTGTCCGGCACGTTGCGCCTCTGTGAACTCCTTGTAAACAACCCGGGCCACGAGCCGGCCAGGCCGGCTAGCACCCTTTAGGCGTCCTATCGTGGCATATCGGAGGCGAAGTTGCCAACGGCCGGCGAAGCGCCGGCGAAAGCGGAGTGGGAGGGTATGGACTCGCAGAAGGACTACGTACTGCGCACAGTCGAGGAGCGGGGCATCCGCTTTGTCCAGCTTTGGTTCACTGACGTGCTCGGCATCCCCAAGGCTTTCAGCATCACGCCCGCCGAGCTTGAGAACGCCCTCGACGAGGGCATGACCTTCGACGGCTCGGCCATCGACGGCTTTTCCCGGGTCCAAGAAAGCGACGTGCTCGCTGTGCCTGACCCGAGGACCTTCCAGCTCCTGCCTTACCTTTCCGGAGAGGCTCCGGTTGCCCGAGTTGTGTGCGACATATTCAACCTGGACGGCACGCCTTTTGAGGGCGACCCTCGCCATGTCCTCCGACGGGCCCTGGACCAGGCTCGTGACCAGGGCTTTTCTTTCTACGTAGCCCCTGAGCTCGAGTACTTCTACTTCAGCCAGCCCCCCTTGGCGGACGGCCTGGCCCCAGTGCCGCTCGACCACGGCTCCTATTTCGAGCTCATGGGCAACAACACGGCCACCGAGCTCAGGCGTGAGACGGTCCTCATGCTTGAGGAAATGGGCATACCTGTCGAGTACAGCCAGCACGAGGACGCGCCCAGCCAGCACGAGATAGACCTGCGCTACACCGACGCAATGACCATGGCGGACACTGTGATGCTGGTCAGGGTGGTCGTGAAGGAGATGGCCGCGCGCCACGGCATCCTGGCCACCTTCATGCCCAAGCCGATCGCCGGCGTGCAGGGTTCAGGGATGCACACCCACCTGTCGCTGTTCGACGGGGACACCAACGCCTTTTACGACGACTCAGACGACTACCACCTCTCGGAGGTAGCCCGTTACTTCATCGCCGGGCTCCTACACCACGCGAGAGAAATAACGGCCATCACCAACCAGTGGGTCAACTCCTACAAACGGCTCATAGTGTCCCAGGAGGACCAGCCCCTGATCGAGGCCCCGGTCTACATTTCTTGGGCCCAGAACAACCGCTCTGCGCTGGTCAGGGTCCCGCCGACAAAGAAAGGCAAGCGGGAGTCGACCCGCATCGAGTACCGTTCGCCAGACCCTGCCGCCAACCCCTACCTGGCCTGGGCGGTAGTCCTCGCCGCCGGCCTCGCTGGCATAAAGGGCCGCTACGAGCTACCACGAGAAGCATCGTCCAACATCTACCGGATGTCACCTGAGGAACGCATGGCCGAGGGCATCGGGCAGTTGCCGGCATCGCTGGCCGAGGCGCTCGACGCCATGGAAGGCTCCGAGCTGGTCGCGGCCACCCTGGGTGAGCACGTGTTCGAGTGGTTCCTACGCAACAAACGCGCCGAGTGGGCAGCCTACAAAGCGGAGGTGACCCCATTTGAACTGCGCCGTTACCTTGCCGCGCTGTAGGGAGCCGGCCATGGGGCCTTTACTAGCCTTCCCGGCTACGGCAGCGCCCGCTCTCTACGAAGCCCTTGCCCTCGCAGGCTATGCCTGCAAGGCGGTCGCGTCCGAAGCTGAGGCCGAACAGCTCGAGCCCCAAGGAGGCTGGGCGGGTGCGCTTGTGTGCGCCGACGAACACCCCGACGCAGCTTTCGCCTTTTGCCGTGCGCTGCGCAAGCGAGAAGCACCGCTCCGCCCACTTCTCCTGGCGGTGCCGCCTGAGCGGCTTGGGGCCTTGGAGCTGCGTGAAGATCTCTTCGACGACTTCTGCACCTGGCCTTGCGACCCGAGAGAGCTAGAAGCACGGCTGTCGCAGTTGTTCTGGCGCACCGGCAAGGGCCTGCGGCCAGAACTGGTCGAGTACGGCCCTTTGGTGCTCAACCTGGAGACCTACCAGGCGACGGTCTCGGGCAAGGCCCTGGCGCTCACCTTCATGGAGTACGAGCTGCTCAAGTTCCTCGCCACCCACCCCGGGAAGGTCTTCACTCGAGAAGCGCTGCTGTCAAGGGTGTGGGGGTACGAGTACTACGGCGGTGCTAGGACGGTGGACGTCCACGTCCGGCGCCTGCGCGCGAAGCTTGGGGAAGAGCACGCCAACTTGATCTCGACCGTGCGCTCAGTCGGCTACCGATTTGGCCAGTCCCGCTGGGCCCATTAGCTGCCCGGAGGTGCTAAGCGGCCCGAGGGCGCAACAGAGGGCCGCGCTCAAGCCGAGCCGAGGCCGAGCCGGGGCAGGCTACAGCTAGCTGAACGATTGGCCGCAGCCGCAGGTGCGCGTGGCGTTGGGGTTGTTGATCGAGAACCCTGAGGCTTGGAGGCCGTCTTTGTAGTCGAGGGTCGAACCCTGCAGCAGCGCGGCGCTGGCAGGGTCCACGACAACTTTCACGCCGTTGGACTCGGCGCGCAGGTCGTCGTCGAACAGCTCGCTGTCGAAGAACATTTCGTACGAGTAGCCAGAGCAACCTCCCGGGCGTACGGCTACGCGCAGGTACAGCTCGGGGTTGCCTTCTTCTTCCAAAAGCTCGCCAACCTTGGCGGCGGCGCTGTCGGTAAGAGTGATCACCCCTGCCGGAGCTGTCTGCTCAGGGGTCGTCGAAATCGTGCTCACGGCTGCCTCCTTGCTGGCTGGAACGCTCTACTCGCCTGCACCTGGATCTTACAACCTGCCCAGTGCTAGCCACGCCGTAGCATGAGGCCATGACGGAGCCTGGCGCCAGCAGCGCGACTGCGCCACTCAGCGAGGCTGAGGTGCTCGAAGCGCTCAGGGGCGTAGTCGACCCCGAGCTGGGCGACAACATCGTAGACCTAGGTATGGTCGAGCGCCTGGAGGTCAGCCCTGCGGGCAAGGTGGTCGTGCACATTGCGCTCACGACCCCCTCGTGCCCTCTTCGCGGCCAGATCAGGGCCGAGGTGGCCGCCATCGCAGGAGCGGTGAGCAAAGTGAGCTCAGTAGAGGTCCGCACGTCAGCCATGAGCCCCGACCGCAAGGCTGCCCTCATGGCTAGGGCTAGGGAAAAGGCGCGCGAGAAGGCGCCGCGCACTACCGTGCCGCCACGCGCTCGAGTGCTCGCCGTCTCATCGGGCAAAGGCGGCGTCGGCAAGTCTTCGATAGCTGTCAACCTGGCAGCGGGGCTAGCGATGCGGGGCTACGCGGTTGGCGTGCTCGACGCGGACATCGCCGGCTTCTCGGTACCCCGCCTGCTCGGCGTCACAGGCCAATTACAAGCGTCGTGGGACCCGGGCGAACCGGGGAGGAAACTGATACGCCCGCTCGTGCGCAAGGCCGGCAGAGGCGAACTGCGCGTGGTTTCCATGGGCTTCCTAGCCGCCGAGGACGATGCTGTCATGTGGCGGGGCCTGATGCTCAACCGCGCCCTCCAGCATTTCCTCGAGGAGGTGGCCTGGGGTGACATCGACTACCTGGTCGTGGACATGCCCCCTGGGACCGGCGACGTCGCGATGGGCCTGGCCCGCATGCTGCCCTCCGCTGAGGTGCTGGTGGTGACCACGCCGTCGCAGGCGGCCCAGAAGGTCGCTGCACGCGCAGCAGTCCTCGCTCGCAAGAACCACCTTCGGGTGGCAGGGGTCGTTGAGAACATGAGCAGCTTCGAGTGCCGCCACGGGGAGCGCTACCAGTTGTTCGGCAGTGGGGGTGGCGAACGGCTAGCGGCAGGGATCGGGGCACCTCTGCTTGCTCGCATACCCATCGAGCCGGCTGTCGGAGAGGGTGGGGACAAAGGCGAGCCCGCCGCCTTGTACCCCGAGACAGCGGCTGGCAGAGCGTTCGCCAGCCTCGTGGGCTCCGTGCTGGAGGCGTGCCCACCCGTCGAGATGGGCGCGTGCACTGCGCGCCTAGCGCAGCTGTTGCGCTCGCTGCCGCCCGACAACGCCCCTCTCAGCGCTCTCAGCGCGACTTCGACGCCTTGACGCGGTAGAGACGGCGCGTTTTGGTGCACCCCCGTGCGCGCCGGCGGCCTCGCGTGCAATCCTGAGCGAAGCCTCCTATGACCAGGCTGGCATAGGCGGCAGGAGGATTGAGCTACATGTGCACTACAGGAGCGCCGGCGTGAACCCAGGCCAGCCACAACAACGGTCCGACATCTCTGTTGCCCAACTTGCTGAAGCCATCGTCCAAGGTGAGGTGCTGATCGCCCTCCAAGAGCGCGGCGAGGCCGCCCCACCCTGGGGCTACCTAAACCTCTTGGCCCACAGCGACCGCTCCTCTCTTGAAAGGGTGCGCGAGTTCAATGAGCCCCGCCACCCCCTCTCGGGTTGGGGCACCGTGGTGTTCGACCTGATCGTGGACATGCTCGCAGCCGCAGACAACGATGCCAAGCTGCTGGCGCTCCAGCGGCAGGCTCTTGTGCCTCTCGAGCTCGCGGTCTGGGACGGCAGCGAGAGCCTCTCCTCACCCCTTGACCTCGACATCTTGGTTAGAGCAGCGCTGGCGCGGGAGCTGGGCTCCTTATAGTTCGCATTTGCGGCTCGAGCGGCCACCTGCGCCCGCAAACCGGAGCCACATCAGGCTAATGTCTCGTGCATGCCAAGAGCGAAGCCACTGTGCGCCGCCCTAGTGGCCCTCGCGGCTTGCGCCGGCGCTAGTTGCCTGAGCGGCCCTGGGCTAGCGGCCGCTGCTACCAAAGCCCCCGCCCAGCCCTTACTAAGGGCGCACGCTAAGAGGAGCGCGCGCGACAAGAGCCCAGTTGACGTGTTTTACGCCGCCTCTTTGGAAGACATCATGGACAACCAGGTCGGGCCGGCTTTCGAAAAGGCGACCGGGGACACCTTCGTCGGGTTCCCCGGAGGCTCCAAGGCCCTGGCAGCAGAGATAAAGGGCAAGCTGGAAAGAGCTGACGTCTTTATCTCGGCCAGCCCAGCTGTGAACAGCACTCTCATGGGCAAAGCCAACGGGGGCTGGGTCAGCTCCTACAAGGTTTTTGGGCGTACCTACCTGGAGGTCGGCTACAACCCAAAAAGCCGCTTTGCAGCTCAGTTGCGCTCCAAGCCCTGGTACGAGGTCGTGGCAGAGCCTGGCTTCCGACTGGGGCGCACCGACCCCGCCACAGACCCCAAGGGCATCCTCGCCAAGCAGGTGCTCCTCCTGGCGGCCAGGCAGCACCACCTCCCCGCCCTCGCACGGGACGCTACCACAACCACCAACGTGTTCCCTGAAGAGTCGCTGGTCGGCCGGGTACAGGCCGGCGACCTCGACGGCGGTTTCTTTTACCAGGTCGAAGCCGTGGCTGCGAAGCTCCCAGCCGTGCCTCTTACTGGCTACAACTTCTTCGCCAGCTACACGGTGGCAGCTCTAAACCGAGCCCCCCACCCAGCAGCGGCGAGGGCGTTCGTTGCTTTCTTGACCAGCCCACAGGCAAAGGCGCTGCTCGCCAAGGACGGAATGGGCCCGGCCGACGCTCGCTAGGCCGCCTCGAGACACCAGCGTTGGGTGCACAGCCAGTCACTGAGCAAGGGGCGCACCCCGGCTCGGGCTGCGCGGTGGCGGAGCCCGTTGCCCTGGTTGGCGGCACTGCTCACCGTGTACCTCACCGGCCCGGTGGTGGTGTTCCTGGCCCGCTCGGCCAGCAACCCAAAAGAGGGGTTCGCCCTGCCTGGGCTGTTCGGCGCCCTCGCCACCTCGGCCGAAGCGGCCACGGTCTCGGCTGCCTTAGTCGGGGTGTCAGGCGTGCCGCTCGCCTACCTCCTGGCTAGGCGAACAGGGCCGCTCGCAGGCCTCGCAGGGGCGGCGGCCCAGCTGCCTCTCGCCCTCCCGCCTCTCGTGAGCGGGGTGGTGCTGCTGTACGTGTTCGGGCCCTACACCCTGCTCGGGAGGCTTTCGGGGGGGCGCTTCACCGAGTCGCTGGCTGGGGTCGTCCTCGCCCAGTCCTTCGTAGCTTCGCCTTACCTAGTCGTGGCAGCGCGCTCGGCGTTCCGCTCGGTCGACCCTCACCTCGAGGACGTGGCTGCGACGGCGGGCCTAGGCCCGCTGGCCCGCTTCGTGCGGGTGGCGCTCCCCCTAGCTGGCCCGGGCATCCGGGCTGGCTTGGTGCTCACGTGGCTCCGGGCCTTCGGGGAGTACGGGGCGACCGTGATGCTCTCCTACCACCCCTACTCCCTCCCAGTCTTCACGTACGTGCAGTTCTCGGCGGTCGGGCTGCCAGCTACCCAGGCACCCGTGCTGCTCGCCCTTGGCGTGGCAGCATGCGTGCTCGCACTGGCCCGCCTCCGGCTCCCCAAGCGCTGGCAGCGCCGGCCCCTCGCGGTGTTAGAGCCAAGCACCCAGAGTGGGGCGCCCAACCTGCACGTCGTCGAGGGCCGGCGCCGCCCGGTCCCGGTTTCGTTCGACATCTCCGTCCGACGTGGCTCGTTCCAGCTCCGAGCCAGCCACAGCGCGGTCAGCCACCGCCTTGCGATCATCGGGCCTTCGGGAGCGGGCAAGTCCCTCACCATGCGGGCCCTAGCCGGCCTCGAGAAGGGGGCAGTCAGCTTCGCTGGGAGCCCCCGTGGCCACCTGCCGCCAGAGCAACGCAAGGTTGGCTACCTTCCCCAAGGCGAGCCGCTCATGCCGCACATGGCGGCCTGGGCCAACGTGACCCTCGGGCCGCACGCCGACCCCGAACGAGCAGCTAGGTGGATGGCCGCCCTAGGTGTGAGCGAGCTGGCGGGCAGGCTGCCCTCCGAGATGTCAGGTGGCCAGCGCAGGCGAGTCGGCTTGGCTCGGGCGTTGTCCTGCCGGGCCGAAGTGGTCCTGTTGGACGAACCCTTCAGTGGCCTCGACGCGCCACAGCGCGCTGAACTGCTCCGCACGCTCCGGCGCCTGCAGTTGCACTCAGGGCTCTCCAGCGTGCTCGTCACGCACGACTTCAGCGAAGCCGCCCTACTGGCGGACGAGGTCGTCGTCGTCTGCGAAGGCAGGGTGCTGCAGGCTGGCCAGCTCACCAAGGTCTTTGAAAGGCCTGCTGAGGCAAAGGTGGCACGCGTGCTCGGTTTCGCCAACGTCCTCCATGGCTTCGCGGCCGGGCCAGGCTCTGTCTCAAGTGGCCCGCTCGTAGTCGCGACGAGCCCGCACGGGGCCGCTACGGGCGAGCCCGTAACTTGGTGCGCTCGCCCGGAGCAGCTCATTGTGGGGCCGGCCACGAGCAACGGGGCCACGTCGTCGGGGGGCGGCCGAAGCTGCGCTCACCCCGCGCTCGTCGCCGACTTGGCCGAGCTACCGGGCCGCACCCTCGTAACGCTAGCCTTAGCCGGCGGTGCCGAGCTGCAAGCAGAGCTGGCCGGGCCACCGTCTTTCCTCCAGCCAGGGTCGCCCTGCGAAGTTACAATCCCCCCCGAAGCCGTCCTCGTATGGGCTGGGCACGAGTAACGGGCCGAGCCAAACGGTGTGCAGCCTTGCTCAGGTGCTGGGCTCGGCAGCTAAGCCGTCTGCAGGCCCCCTCGCCCCGGGGCGGCAGCGGTGCCGTGGTAGTGCCCGCCGGCGAGCAGCGCCTCGACGGCGGCACGCAGCTTGAACGGGTCAATGGGCTTTATGGCCCAGCCGGCCACGCCGGTACGCTTGGCGAGGAACACGTCTGCGGCCCGGTCGAGCAACAGCAGCACCGGCACAGGGGCAAGCCTGCCGGCGCCAGCTTCCAAGGCGAGCTCCATTGCTAGGGCGTACCCGCCCATGGTGCCAACTTGCAGGTCGCTCACAACCAAGTCGGCGGGGCTTTCTTGGAGCGCGGGCAGCACAGCGGCACCCTGGCGTGCCCAACGCAGGTTGGTACCCGGGCCCCCGACGGCTGCGCTTACCTCGTCGAGCACACGTTCGGAGTCTGTGACAACCAAGATGTCGGGCACTGCGCCGAGGTTAGCCGCTGGTGGGCCTACCTGGCCTGTCGAGCAGGTAGCATGCTCGGGCGCGCTGGACCTGGGCCCTCTACAAACGCCATGGAAGCATGTGCGGCGGTCCCTTTCGGGTATAGGAGGATGCGTGCTCAAAATCGAGCAAGAAAAAACCGGTGACGGCTTTATGATCTGCCGCCCAGTGGGCGAGCTGGACGCGTTCACGGTCAGCCAGTTCCGCCAGGCTCTGGCCGAACTGGCTTCGGAGCCGCGGCTCGTGATCGACATGACCGGCGTGCCGTTCGTGGACTCTGCCGGCCTCGGTGCGCTGATCGGGGGCATCCGCCGAGCCCGCGAGATGGGCGGTGACGTGGTAGTCGTCGCCAACAGGCCCGGCCTCGTGCGGACGCTACGGACGACCGGCTTCGACCGCATCGTGACCATGACAGAAACCGTGGAGGACGCCAAAGAGGCCTTTGAAAACCCCGAGGGGACGGGCCCCGTGCCTAGCTAGCGGCTGGCGCCAAGGCTAGCTCGGCAGCTAGCGCAAGTAAGTGGCCACCTCTAGGAGCGCCTCTAGGTCGGCGACCTCGCGGGCAAAAAAAGGCACCTTGTAGGTCGCTGCTTTAGGCATGGCCTCCTTGAGGCGAGCGAGCTGCTCTTGCTCCTTGGAGGACAGCACTGCGAGCTGTGCCAGGTTGGTGGCCAACGCTTCTAGCGGCCCACCAGCGAGGTTCGCGGCAGTTTGGGGAGCTAGAGCGCTGTAGTGCGGGTAACAGCGGTTGACGACGACTGTCGCGACTTCGAGCCCCTCGCTGGCGAGCTGGGCACCCAGGTAGACCGCTTCGTCCACGGTGTCGCGCCGAGGCGAGCACACGAGGACGAAGTTCGTCGAAGCCGAACGCAGCAGTTCATCGGCACGGTTGGCCCGTGACCTGAAGCCCTCCTCCATGCCTTCGAACTCGGTGAAAAACTGGACCGTGTCCGCTACTACCTCCCCACCTGCCACTTTGGACAGGGCGCGCAGCGCGACCTGTGCCCCGGCCTCGAGCGCCCTCAAGCCCGCTCGCGTGGGCGTCATGAGCAAGCGGAAGACCCTGTTGTCGAGCAGCCGGAGCAAGTGCCGAGGGGCCTCCATGAAATCGAGCGCATGACGTGCCGGCGGGGTGTCCACCACGACGAGGTCGAAATTGCCGCTTTCTGTGAGCTCGAAGAGCTTTTCGACGGCCATGTACTCCTGGGTGCCAGACAGCGCTGCCGAGATGTTGCGGTAGACACGGTTGGACAGGATCGCCTGCGCTTGCGCGCTGGTGGTCGCGTACTGCCCAACCAGGTGGTCGAAGGTGCTCTGAGCGTCGAGCATGAGGGCCCACAGCTCCCCGGGCCAAGCCAAGTTGCCCGAACGGACCAGGCGCGGTTCGTTGCCTAGTTCTCCTGTCCCCAAGGCGTCAGCCAGGCGCCGAGCCGGGTCGATCGTCACTACGCACGCGCGCTGGCCCGCCATGGCACCACAGAGGGCCAGGGCGGCTGACACCGTGGTCTTGCCCACGCCTCCCGGGCCCACGCACACTGACACTTGTGGGCCCGACGTCACGGCAGCCCCACCGGCTGCCAGCTGGCAACCGAGGCCTCCAGCGCCGAGGTTAGGGCCTCGAGCTCTCCTGGCCCAAGCTCGGCGCTGAACATGAAGGGCAGTTCGAGCTGGGGTAGAGGAAGCTCCTTGGCCAACCGGGCCACCTGGGCAGCCTGAGACTGTTGGCGCTCGCGGCGCAGGCGGCCTGCAGAGGCCAAGCGCTCGAGGTCGCCTTGGGCCAGCTCCACACCCGAAGTTTGCGCCAGTTCTCTCAGCTTGGCCGGGCTCAGGTCAGCCGGGAGGTCCAGGGTGCTGAGCCGCGAGTTCACGGCGACGGCGCAGAGCTTGACCCCTGCCCGGTCTTCGAGCAGCTGGGCCGTCTCGACCGTCTCGCTGACCGGTGTCTCCTCAGGGGTGGTCACCAACAGCACTTGGCAACGCGAAGGGTCCGAGAGCATCTCGACCACCTCACGCGCCTGAGACCTGACAGGGCCAGCCGCGGCAGCTTCGAGCAAACCGTGCGGGCTCTGGAGGAAGCGCACGGCGTGACCAGCTGCAGGCGCGTCCAGCAGGACCAGGTCGCAAGCGCCCGTGTGGCTGCCAGCGGCCCTTTCCATTTGCTTAACCTTCCCCAGCACCAGCATGTCCGGCATCCCAGGCACCGCTGTCGCCACGACCTCTAAGGCCCCAGTGGCGAGCAGCCTCTTGGACAGGCGCCTCATGCCGTGCAGGTGCAGGTACTCGAGCAGCGCAGCGTCCGGCCGTAGCGCTCGCGCCCTCACCTCTCCCGGTGGCCCAGGGCGAAGGACCAGGTCCTCGTAGCCAAGTGCTCCTTGTTCGCCGAAAAGGCGCGACAGGTGAGCCGTCTCGGGCTGAAGCCGTTCGCTCGCAGCCGCCACCTGGACCACGGCCACCCGCAGCCCGGCCCGAGCAGCGAGGTTGGCCATCACCCCACAGAAGGTGGTCTTGCCAGTACCCCCCTTGCCCGTGACGATGAACACGCGCGCCTGGGAACAGAAGCTCAATGGGTCCAAAAAGCCTCCAGCATCGGTGGTGGTCCCAAGTGGTCATGGGCAGGCTAGCGGGCCGGTGCAGTTTGCGCCCTGCAACCCCGAGGGGGCTTTGGGCCGTCGCTCGGCGCCGTGCTGGAGCCGGCTGAGCGCCCAAAGTTACCTATTGTCAGCCAACGCGGCCAGCGGTAGCCTCGCGAGAGGGGTTATACAAGTGACAGCCGCACTGCACACGAGCGAAGACTGGCAGGCCAGGGCCGCTTGCCGGGGCCAACCCGCAGCAGTGTTCTTCGCACCGGCGCATTTCGAGCGAAAAGAGGCCCGCGCGGCACGCGAACGTCAGGCAAAGGCAATTTGCGCAAAATGTGAAGTGCGAAGCGAATGCCTGGCGTACGCCCTTCGCATCCGCGAACCGCACGGCATCTGGGGCGGCCTAAATGAGTCAGAGCGGCGCGCCCTGGCTGGCCCTGACGCACGAGCCTAGCTCACCGGACCTGCTCCCCGGGCTCCTGTGGAGGCCCGGGGGCCGCCACGTTCGCATAATGTGCCGCCTCTGACGCCGCCTTCAGCGCGTCGATGACCCGCGCGCTCATCACCCCACCGTCTTGCGCCAGCTTCGTAGCAGGCCGCACGCGGGTGAGCTTGCGGGCCGGGCGTGCTCGCAGGGCACGGGCTTTCGCGGTTGGCCGGCCACCCACAGTGGCGCGGGGCCGCGGCCTGGCAGTTGCCAGCAGCCAAGCGGCGACCGGCTGCACCCCAAGCTCCACGGCGGCGCCAAAACCGAGCCCCGCTGCCACTTCAGCAGGGAAGGCAGCGCCCACGTACACGCGAGCGAACGCGAGCAGGAGGGTGGCGGCCAACGCAGCGCTGCCGAACCGGCGGCGGCGAGCTAGCAGCAGCCCGGCCGTAGCGGCCGCGGCGACCGCTGTACGAGGGTCTGGGAGCCCGTAACCGCCCTCCCGAGGGACGAGGAGCTCTACGTGCGCGAGCGATTGGTACGGGTGGGGCTCTTGGAGCAACGGAACGCACACCAAGCAAAGGGCCCATGTAGCAACGCCACCGGCGAGCGCACAGGCAGCACCCGCGAAGGCCCTGGGCTCGCCTCGCGCAAGGGCCACGTCGCTAACAATGAGCAGGGCAATGACGGCCAACCCGGCCCCGAGCGGGGAGAGGGCTTCCTGCGCGTAGTAGGCCATGAAGCCATGCGCAGCGGGAGTGTTGCGGGCAAAGTCGTTGAGGTCCAAGAACCAGCTGGTGCCCATCGCCACCACCTCCCAGTGCGCGAAAACCTAACACCGGACCCGCCGGCCGTCTAGGTCCGCTCAGCTGCGCTTTTCATAAGCGACCACAGCGCTTCCACGTCGGGCCACTCGGTTAGCTCTGCCCCGACCGAGATCCTCACCATCCAGCGGTCGTCGAGCTGCGCAGGGGTCAAGTGGGCCATGCCCGAGGAGTTCACCGCCTCGCACCAAGCGAGCGTGTGCCTGTCCAGTTCGTCGCCCTGGAGCCCGGGAGGCGAGTGCAGGACGCAGACGGTCTGGAGGGTGACCGGTGCCAGCACCGCCCAGCCAGGCGTGCCCGAAACGAGCCGCGCAAGGCGCGCAGCGTTTTCGAGGTCTCGCCTCATCCGGGCCCGAAGGGCTTCTGCGCCCTCTAGCCGCAAAAGGGCCCACAGTCGCAGTGCCCGGAACCGCCGCCCGAGAGGCAGCCCCCAGTCGCGGTACTGGACCACTTCCCCGTCGCGCTGGGAGCGCAGGTAGCTTGGGCCCGTCGCCATCACCGACACAAGCTCCTCAGGGGCCTTCACGTAAAAAAGCGACGTCTCTAGGACAGAACCGAGCCATTTATGAGGGTTCCAGGAGATCGAGCTTGCGGCCTCGATGCCCTCAAAGCGCGCCCTGCACTCGGGCAGCAGCATCGCTGAACCCGCCATGGCAGCGTCGACGTGCACGAAGGCACCATGGCGGCTTGCCACTTCGCAGACCTCAGCCAGGGGGTCAAAGGCAGTGGTAGGGGTCGTCCCGGCGGTGGCGACAACGGCCGCAGGCCGAAGGCCCGCTCGTTCGTCGCTGGAGATCATCTGTTCCAACGCGCCCGCGTCCATCTCGCGCGAAGGCCTTCTTATGGGGACGTAACGAAGGTTGGAAGCCCCGAAGCCGGCTAGGAGCGCAGCTTTGGCGACCGACGAATGAGCCTCGGGCGAGGTGTAGACGGTGAGGGGGACTGGGGAAGCCTGCAGGCCACCTTCTCGTTGAGACCCTTTCGTGCCGGCCAGCGCGCGCTCACGGGCGACCAGGAGCGCCACAAGGCAGGCCGTCGAGGCGCCATCGTAGATCGTGCCGTGCCAAGACGGCGAGAGGCCACAAAGCTGGCGCGCCCAGTCACAGGTCACCTGCTCGACCTCGGTAAGCGCAGGCGCTGACTGCCAGCTGAGCCCAAGAGCGCCGAGGCCCGCAGCCACGATGTCACCCAAGACAGATGCGAGGCTGGCGTTGGACGGGAACCAGGCAAAGTTGCGGGGGTGCTGGGTATGGGTGAGCCCCGGCAAGACCACGCGGTCGAGGTCGGCCACGAATGCCGCTAACCGCTCAGGCTCCTCTGGAGCGCTCGCGGGCAGGGCGCCGGCGACCTCGCCTGGCGCGACCGTGGACCGCACGGGCAACGAGCCGACCTTCTGCCGGTAGTCAGCCACCCAGTCGACCAAGAGGTGGGCCGCCTCGCGGAACTCCTCAGGCCCCATGGCCTCCGGCACCACGACGCTCGTCCATTAGCCGTCAGGTTACGCGCCGCCAGGCCGGGGCCCCTGGGACAGGCGCTATGCTCACGCGTACCGCTTTCGGACCACTAGGAGTTTTGCGCGTGCCTGCGACGATCCTGATCGGGGCCCAATGGGGCGACGAGGGCAAGGGGAAGCTCACCGACCTGCTCGCCAGGCAGATGGAGGTCGTAGTGCGCTACCAGGGCGGCCACAACGCCGGCCACACCGTGGTCGTGGGCGGCGAGCGCTTCGCCCTCCAGCTGCTGCCGAGCGGGGTGCTCTACAGCCATATAACGCCTGTGATCGGCAACGGCGTGGTCGTGGACCCCAAGGTGCTGATCGACGAAATGGACGCCCTGGAGGCACGCGGCGTCGACTGCTCCCGCCTCGTGGTCTCAGGCAGCGCCCACCTCATCATGCCTTACCATCAAGAGCTCGACGCGCTGACCGAGCGCTACCTCGGCAAGAACCGTCTCGGGACCACCAAGCGGGGCATCGGGCCGGCCTATGCCGACAAAGCCGCCAGGGTCGGCCTTAGGGTGCAGGACTTGCTCGACCCGAAGATATTCCGCCAGAAGCTCGACGTCGCCCTCAAAGAAAAGAACCTCGTGCTTGCCAAGGTCTACAACCGTCTTGGGCTGTCGGCAGACGACATTGCAGCTGCGTACTTGGGCTCTTATGCACCGCGCCTGTCGCCCCACATCGGCGACTCGGTGGGCCTGGTGCACGATGCCCTCAGGCGCGGCGCCAATGTCTTGCTCGAAGGAGCCCAAGCTACCTTCCTCGACCTCGACCACGGGACGTACCCATTTGTCACGTCGTCGAACCCGGTGGCTGGAGGCGCTTGCACCGGGGCCGGTGTCGGCCCTCGCCAAATCTCGCGGGTGGTCGGGGTTGCCAAGGCCTACCTTACCCGGGTCGGGGCGGGGCCGTTCCCGACCGAAGTGCTAGGCGCCATAGGTGACATGCTCGTCGAGCGGGGCCACGAGTGGGGCACCAACACCGGTAGGCGCAGGCGCACCGGCTGGTTCGACGCAGTCATGGTGCGCCATGCCGCCAGGCTCAATTCGCTCGACGAGCTGGCCGTGACCAAGCTTGACGTGCTCGACACTTTCGAGACCATCAAGGTCTGCGTCGCGTACGAAGCGGGGGGCCGGCGCTATGAGCAGCTCCCCTGGCACCAGTCGGTGCTCTATGAAGCCGTCCCGGTCTACGAGGAGCTACCCGGCTGGTTGACGAGCACGACCGGTGTACAGCGCCAGGAGGACCTCCCGCCCAAGGCGCGCAGCTACTTGCAGTTCATCTCTGAGCAGGCAGGCGTGCCGATCAGCTACGTAGGCGTCGGCCCCGACAGGGCCCAAGTGCTCACGCTTTCGCGGTGAGGATCTGCGTAGTTGGCAGTGGGGCCCGAGAACATGCCCTCGCAGCCGCTCTGTCTGAGAGCGCCGATGTAGTCGTCGCCCCGGGCAACGCTGGCATGGAGGGCTTCGAACTGGCCTCGGGCCCGCCCGAACTGGTCGACGCCGACCTGTGGGTAGTCGGGCCTGAGGCACCGCTGGTCGCTGGCCTCGCCGACCGCGTCAGGGCGCGCGGCGGGCTCGTGTTCGGGCCGGGGGCGGACGGTGCTCGCCTAGAGGGGTCCAAAATCTGGGCGAAAGAGCTGCTCGTTGCCGCTAAGGTCCCTACCGCAGCCGGCCAGGCCTTCAGCGAGCTACCAGCAGCGCTCCACTACCTCCGCACCACTCCCGGGCCGTGGGCCGTCAAGGCAGACGGCCTCGCCGCAGGCAAGGGTGTGCTGGTCACTTCCTCGTTGAGGGACGCTGAAGCCGACGTGGAAGCGAAGCTCGGCGGCAGCTTCGGCGAAGCGGGGAGGCGTGTGCTCATAGAGCAGGCTCTGGAGGGCGAAGAGCTCTCCTTGATAGCCGTCTGCGACGGCCGGCGCGCTTACCCTATGGCACCGGCGCGGGACTTCAAGCGGCTCGGCGACGGCGGCACGGGCCCGAACACCGGTGGCATGGGCGCGTACTCCCCCGTCCCGTCGGCGGACGACCACCTCGTCGGCCAGGTCATGGAGCGTGCCATCCTCCCTACGCTGCACGCCTTGGGCCGCCGCGGCATCGACTTTAGGGGTGCGCTCTACGCGGGGCTCATGCTGACCGAGGACGGCCCGAAGGTGCTCGAGTTCAACGTCCGCTTCGGTGACCCCGAAGCACAGGTGCTGCTCCCCAGGTGGGACGGTGACCTCGCGGCGACCCTGGCCGCTGCCGCGCAGGGAAGGCTCTCCGACCATGACGCCCCCTCTTTTTCGACGAGCGCCGCCGTGTGCGTCGTGCTCGCCTCTCCCGGCTACCCCGCTGCCCCCAAGCTAGGTGCGAGGGTCGAAGGCTTGGAACAGGCCCGCGAGGTCGCCGGCGCATCGGTGTTGTGCGCCGGGGTAGCCAGGGCAGAACAGGGGGGCCTCGTGACTGCCGGCGGTAGGGTGCTGAGCGTTGTCGGCACCGGGCCGAGCCTGCCTGACGCCCGCCGGGTTGCGTACAGGGCCGTTGGCATGCTTTCGTGGCCAGACATGGTTTACAGGACAGACATCGCAGGGGACGTCGGGTGAAAGTCGCCGTCTTGATGGGCTCAGCCAGCGACAAGGAGAAGATGGCGCCGGCGGCAAAGCTGCTCGAAGAGCTGGGCATCGAAGCCGCTGAAGAGGTCCTGTCTGCCCACAGGACGCCAGAGGCGGTCGCCGAATTTGCTTCGCGCGCCAAGCAGATGGGCTTCGGAGCGATCATCTGTGGGGCCGGGATGGCTGCTCACCTGGCAGGCGCAGTAGCAGCGAGGACCACGCTCCCGGTCATCGGCGTCCCGCTGTCTGGCAGCGCACTGTCTGGCCTCGACGCCCTGCTGGCGACCGTACAGATGCCGCGGGGCTTCCCCGTCGCCACCGTCGCTATCGACGGGGCGGCCAACGCCGCCCTGCTGGCGGCCGAGATCTTGGCTGTGAGCGACGCCGGCGTGGCCGAGCGCCTGACGAGCTACCGCAGCGGCTTTGCGAAACGCTGAGGCTCCTCAGTTGGCGCTAGCTGAGCCGAGGCACCCCCACCAGGTCCGGGACCGCTCTCGAGCAGGCTGACACTAGCCTCCTCTAGCACGGGGTTGGCCAGGAGCCGGTCCGAGACGGCCTCGGCCAGCTGGCGAGCGGCGCCGGCATCGGCGGCGTCGACGACCAATCGGAACGCCTTGCCTGCACGCACAGCTCGGACACCTGAAAAACCGAGTGCCGGCAACGCCTTTTCGATGGTCGCCCCCTCTGGGTCCGCGATCCCGGGCCGCAGCCGCACCTCTACAAAGGCCTCGAAGCTCGGCACACGCTCACCCCCCAGCGCCGGGCCAGCGTGAGAAGCTTTGGCCGCTCAAGCGCTCGTAAGCCTCGACGTACCTCGCAGCGGTGGCGCTCACCACTTCAGGCGGTAACGCTGGAGGAGGGGGTGACTTGTCCCACCCGCTCGCTTCCAGCCAGTCGCGCAGCGGCTGCTTGTCGAACGAGGGAGGCGTGCTGCCAGGCTCCCAGCTGCCCGCAGGCCAAAACCTAGAGGAGTCCGGCGTCAGGATCTCGTCGCATATGGCCAGTTCGCCGTCGATGAAGCCGAGCTCAAACTTCGTGTCTGCAATGATGATCCCCCGCTCGGATGCCAACTGCGCCCCGAGGCGGTAGGCCTCCAGGGAGATCTCCTTTGCCATGGCGGCGACCTTGTCGCCTACCAGGTGAGCCGCCTGTTCAAAGCTGATGTTCTCGTCGTGCCCGGTCGTTGCTTTGGTGGAGGGGGTGAAGACCGGCTCGGGCAACTTGTCCGACTGACGGAGCCCAGCGGGCAGCTCCTGGCCGTGCATCGTCCCGGAACGCTTGTACTCGGCCCAGGCCGAACCGGACAGGTAGCCCCTCACGATGCACTCTATTGGCAGCATGTCCGCCTTGCGCACGACCATCGAGCGGCCTAAAGCGTAAGCGGGGTCGATGCCGGCGCTCCTTAGTTCTGCCTCGGCAGGCGCCCCCACCTCAGCTATGTGCGTAGGCGCCACCGTCTTCAGCTGCTCGGCCCAAAACGCCGTCAGCGCAGTGAGGACCCTGCCTTTGTTGGGGACCGCCTCAGCCATCACCACGTCGAACGCCGAGACACGGTCGGACGTCACGAACAACAACAGCTGCGGGCTTACCTCATAGATGTCACGGACCTTGCCCGAGTAGACGTGCTTCACACCCGCTACGCTAGCCTGGCGGCCAATGAGGCGCGTCGAGCGCGCCGGCTAAGGACGCCACGGCAGCACCAGCACCCAGCAAGGCACTATGCCCCCCAACTACCGTCAGCAGCAAGGAGCGCCCCTGCTCGCGCACGAAAGGCGTGGCGCCGTCCTGCTTGCCGGGCTGCTCGTCGCCGCCGGGGCGGTGGCGGGCTTTTGGGAGCTCTCCTCCGCCGGCAATGGCTCGCCGGCGGGCAGGTGTGTGAGCATCGTCGTCGCTAGCTCGACAGGTGGTGGCGAGCTACGCCGCTGCGGTAAGCAGGCCCGCACTTGGTGCGCCGGCCAAGCGCGTCCCACAGGGCCCTTCGCGTCCCAAGCGCAGGAGGCTTGCCGGCGGGCAGGTTTCGCCCGTTCAGGTTGAACGCCACGCGGCCTCAAGGGCCAACGAGGCCTCTACGGCGTCGTGCCCGCCGGCAAGCTAGCTTCGTCTCGTGGCCATGCGCGTCGGCGTGATCGTCTTCCCTGGGACAAACTGCGAGCACGACGTGGCTGAAGCGCTCGAGCGAGTAGGCGCGCAACCTGAGCTTGTCTGGCACACCCAAAACTCCCTCGCGCGCTTTGACGCAGCCTTGCTGCCCGGTGGGTTCGCCCACGGCGACTACCTAAGGCCCGGGGCAATCGCACGTTTTTCGCCCATCATGCGCGCTGTCGAGCAGTTCGCCCACGACGGGGCGCCAGTGGTCGGCATCTGCAACGGGTTCCAGGTCCTTACCGAGGCCCACCTGCTCCCCGGGGCGCTGCAAAAGAACCGTGGTTTAGCGTTCCTGTGCCAAGACGTGGACGTCGAAGTGGCGAGCACCCGCTCCGTGCTGACAGCAAACCTCACCGTCGGTGCCCGCCTGCGCTTGCCAATAAACCATTTCGAGGGCAACTACACGGCACCTCCGGACGTGCTCACGGCGCTGGAGCAACAAGGTCGTGTCGTGTTGCGCTACGTGGCGAACCCCAACGGCTCAGCTCACGACATCGCAGGCATCTGCAACGAGGCTGGGAACGTCGTTGGGCTCATGCCTCACCCCGAGCGCGCGTCGAGCCAGCTCCTTGGCTCCACCGACGGCCTCGCGTTGTTGGCAGCGCTCGTCGGCCAGACTGCGAAGCTCGGCGCTCAGCTCGACGGCCTCGGCGGCCGAGCTGCCTCCGTCAGTTGATCCGCGTCCGCAAACAGCCCCTCCGCAGTTGGAGCAACTTCCCGGGCGCCAGCGTCGCTCTCGCCTGCGGGAGGCAGGACGCTGCTTGCCGGTGCGAGCGAGCCTTGCTGACGCGCCCCAAGCGCGCGCTCTTCCTCGGGTGGGTGGTTGTGGAAGAACCCCCAAAAACTAAGCGCGTTCGCGAACTGTAGGGCGGCCGCCAACTCGAAGGGCAAAGACAGGCTCACTTCGTCGAACAAGTAACCGGTAAGTAGAGGGCTGGCCGCTTGGGCTAGCTGGCTCGGCACGTTTGACACTGCCGCCACCGACGACCTTTCGTCAGGGTGCGCCAGTGCGATCGCGTACGACTGCCGCAGCGGCAGGCCTATGCGCTGGACGAACATCCGTACGAAATAAATGCCTCCAGCAAGGGCGAACGTGGGCGCGAGCACCATCGGCACGAGCAGCAACGCCTGCAGAGACCTGACGATGCTGACGGTGCGTACTAGCCCCCAACGGCGCGCTAGGCCTGAGGCAGACAAAGAGGACACCATGGTGGCTGCGTTGATGACGGCGTACAGCGTCCCGACTTCGCCAGCGCCAGCACCGAACTTGCGGAAGAACCAGTACGTGATGAAGGGGCCGAACATGCCAATCGCCATGCCGTTCAGCATGTTCGTCACGAGCAAGCGGTACACGAGCCAGCGGGACTTGACCGGCAGCCGGAGCTCCAAGTGCCGACGGCGCGCACGGCCACCTCGGCTGGACGCGGCCTCGCCTCGCCCCGCTGTCACCAGCACTGGCCGCACGAGCGGTGCCTCGGGCTCGTCCAACACATCGGGCTCGTCCAACGCGTCGGGCGCGCCCTGCAACGCACCTGGCTCGTCCCCCAACTCATCTGGCTCGTCCCCAAAAGCCGGCACCTCTGGCGAGCCCGCCTTGCCGTCTAACGAACCAGCTCCGGTGCGCGGCTCGCCCGAAATTGCGCTGTCGACTTGCCCCAGCCGGCCTCGGTGGCCAAGGGCTTGACCAGCTGGCTCAAATTGCCTGGCTGGCAACGAGCCCTGCCGGCGAGTGGGCTCGACTAGGCCAATGGCAACCAAGCCCGCAAGCGCCGCCGCCGCGCCGACGGCCAGGAACGCCGGCCGGAAGGCCGCGGTGGCGGCGGCGCGCTGAGCGTGGCTCGACGAAACGAGCAGAGCGAGCAGGCTCCCCACCATTGCGCCTGCGGACGACCCGAACGTAAGCCGCCCGAAACCAGCGTTGCGGTGCTCAGCGGGCAGGTCCTCGCTTATGAACGCGGACTCTGCCGGCTGGTAAGGCCCGACGGCTCCTGCCCCGGCGCCGGCGCCGCGCCCGAAGCTGCCGAGGGCGCCCAGCACGAAAAGCAAGGGGGCCGAAGCCGTGAAGGCGAACCCGACAGCAGCCCCAGCTGTCAACAAAGGGACGCCAATCAAGTAGGGGCGCCGCCCGAGCTTGTCGGAGCTGAGCCCGACGGCGGTGGACAGCACAGCGGAAGACAGGGCCACTACCAGCACGTACAGCGACAGCTCAAACGCGCTGAAGCCCTCTAGCGCAAGGTAGATCGGGGCAACAACCCCGGCCAGGGACCTGCCCACGCTCATAGAAACCCGGCCTGCAAACACGATCCCGAAGTTTCGTCCCCACCAGGTGGGCAAGGCGGCTTCGGCCAGCTTCGACAAGGCGCGCCTAATGCCCAAGGGCCCTGCAGTTGCCACCACGGGAGAGCCTACGCTGCGGGGCCATGAAGATGAACTTTGGGTAAACAAGTCGCCAGCTCGCAGTTGCCGCCCTGACGAGCAGCCCAGCTACGGTTGTGCTGATGGCCAAGTCCAGCCGGGTGCCTCATGGCCGCCTCCCGCTGCACGCAGAGCTCGGCCTGACAGACGAAGAGGCAGCCAGGGTCGAGGAAATCCTCGGCCGGCCGCCCAACCACCTCGAGCTTGCCATGTACGCCGTCATGTGGAGCGAGCACTGCTCCTACAAGTCGTCGCGCACCCACCTCCGGCGGCTGCCTACACAAGGCCCCGGGGTCCTCGTCGGGCCCGGGGAGAACGCCGGCGTCATCGACGCCGGCGGCGGCCTCGCCATAGCCATCCGCATCGAGAGCCACAACCACCCCTCCGCCATCGAGCCGTACCAAGGGGCCGCCACAGGCGTCGGGGGCATCATCCGCGACATATTCACCATGGGCGCACGGCCAGTGGCCCTGATGGACTCGCTCCGGTTCGGCCCCGTTCAAGACGGCTCAGGGCCGCCAAGCAGTGGCGGGCGCGCAGGCGAGGGCGGCGGCTTACGGCCCACTACCCAACGCAACCGCTGGTTGGCGAGCGGTGTCGTGAGGGGCATCTCCGGCTATGCGAACGCCGTCGGGGTGCCCACCGTAGGCGGCGAGTTAGACTTCGCCCCCTGTTACTCGGGCAACCCTCTCGTCAACGTGTTGTGCTGCGGCCTCATGCCAAAAGACCGCTTGGTACTGGCCCGGGCGGGCAGCGCCGGCAACCTCGCTGTCTTGATGGGCGCAGCGACCGGGCGCGACGGCATAGGCGGGGTGAGCGTGCTGGCTTCGGCTGCCTTCGGCACGGACTTCGCCGCCGAGGAGGCTAAGAGGCCCAATGTCCAAGTCGGCGACCCCTTCGAAGAGAAGCGGCTGATCGAGGCCACCCTCGAGCTGCTCGACCGGCGCCTGGTTGCCGGCATCCAAGACTTGGGTGGCGCTGGCCTCACCTGCGCAACGAGCGAGACGGCTTCGAGGGCCGGTGCGGGGATGGACGTCAACGTCCACGCGGTACCGCTACGCGAACCAGGCATGGAACCGTTCGAGGTCATGACCAGCGAGAGCCAGGAACGCATGCTGGCCATCGTGCCGCCTGAGAACCTCGAACAGCTGGAACGGGTTTGCGACCACTGGGAGGTCCGCGCGACGGTGGTCGGACGGGTCACGAGCACCGGGAGGCTGCGCGTGCTCGCTGGCTGGCAAGGCGAGGTCTTGGCGGACGTCCCAGCTGCGAGCTTGCACGACGACGCTCCCGTCTACGAGAGGCCGCTGCGCCGGCCCCAAAGGCGCCTGCCCGGCCGAGCTGGCCCAGGCGCCCCCCCCAAGGTGGCCGGCGAGGGCCCGGGCCAGGGCGCTGGGCGCTGGGCGCCGGCAAGTTCAAGCGCAACAATTTCAGCGGCTGCCATTACAGGGGCCAAGGGCCCTGCGCCCGAGCAGCTGACGAGGGACCTCCTCGCCCTCCTCTACAGCCCGGCGTGGGCCTACCGCCAGTACGACCACCAGCTTTACCTGAACACCGTCGTTGCGCCAGGTGCCGACGCCGCCGTGGTGCGCCTGTCGGCCCCAGGGGCGAGGCCGGCCCCGGGCGCAACCGAGCGGGCCATGGCACTTTCGGTGGACGGCAACCCGCGTTGGTGCGCGCTCGACCCCCGAGCGGGCACCGCTCTTTTGGTCGCGGAGTCCGCGCTCAACGTTGCGTGCGTTGGTGCTCGGCCTGTCGCCCTCGTGAACTGCCTCAACTTCGGTAACCCAGAACACCCCGAGGTCATGTGGCAGCTCTCTGAGGCCGTCGACGGCATGGCGGAGGCGTGCAGAGGGCTAGGAATACCAGTGGTAGGCGGCAACGTGAGCCTCTACAACGAGACCGGCGGGGCAGACATCGACCCGACCCCTGTGGTCGCCACCTTGGGGCTGGTGGACAACCTACGCCCTGGCATCCCACTGCCTCGCCTAGTAGAAGGCGCAGACATCTGGCTACTGGGGCCGGAGCAAACCTCCCTCGCCGGGAGCCGTTGGGCGCAGCTCGCAGGGGACAGCACGGGCGGCCAGGGTGAGGGCCAGGACGAGGCGGCCAGCCTGGCAGGCCGCTACGGCGACGCAGGCCGCTACGGCGACGCGTCCGCCGGCGAGCTCGCCCCCCTCGACCTGGGCCTTCACGGCCGTCTCCTGCGCCTCGTAGCTGAGCTTGTGGACCGCCGCCTCGTCCTAGGGGCCCACGACGTCTCCTGTGGAGGGCTTGCCGTGGCGCTTGCAGAGATGGCCGTTAACAGCAGTACCGGCTGCAGCGTGAGTGGGGTCACAGGCGTTGAAGGCCTCTTTGGCGAAGGCCCCTCCAGGGTGGTCGTGGTGGCGGCCCCCCAAGACGCCGAGGTGCTGCTAGCGAAGGCCGAGGCGGCCCGGGCCGCCGCACGACGGCTCGGCTCGGCAGGCGGGGAGCGCTTCAGGGTGGACGGGCTGGCCGAGCTGGGCGTCGCTGAGCTGGTGGCCGCCTGGGAGAGCGCCTTGCCACGAGCTTTCTCGGGCCCGTAACTACTTAGGCGTGGGGCAGGCCTTCTTAGAGCCGTGGGGCAGGCCTTCTTAGAGCCTCAGCGGCCCAAGCGGTCCCGGAGAGCCGCGAGCGCCCCGTCGGGCACGTGGAGGTCCCCGCGGCCGGTCCCCAAAGAAAGGTCGGGCTTGTACGTGCCGTGGTAGTCAGAGCCGCCAGTGACGGCGAGCCCAGCGTGAGCAGCAATGACAGCAAGGCTGGCACGCTCGGCCTGGTCGTAACGACCATAGATAGCCTCAAGGCCCACGAGGCCCCCAGCGGCCAACTCCTCCACAGCGGCCTCGGTGGCCGACGGCGTCAAGCCCAACGAGAGCGGGTGAGCGAGCACTGGGAGAGCGCCAGACTGCACGGCGAGAGATATGGCCTTCATCGGCTCGAGCCTTTCTTTGTCAATGTACGCAGGGCGCCCTTTCGCGAGGTACTTGTCAAATGCGTCCTGGACCGAGCTGGCGTAGCCCTTCCGCACCAAGATGGCGGCGACGTGGGGGCGGCCGGCGCCCGTCCCGCCTGCTTCTTGGAGCAGTTCCTCCATGCTCACAGGGAGCCCCAGCTCGCCCAGGCGGGCCACTAGGCGTTCGTTGCGGCTGTCGCGGGCTCGTTGCAGGCGGGCCAGTTCGTCTTGCAGAGGCCCCTCGCCCGGCTCCAAGAAGTACACGAGCATGTGCATCGTCCCAGTGTGCTCGCAAGAGATCTCGACCGCTGGGACCACCTCGACGCCTGCTTCAGCTGCTTTTTGGGTTGCGGCCGCGACCCCGTCCTGGCGGTCGTGGTCGGTCAGGGCGAAGGCCGAAAGGCCAGCCTGAGCTGCCATTTCAGCCAGGCTTCCGGGGGAGTCGCTGCCGTCTGAGACGTTCGAGTGCACGTGGAGGTCGACCACCCCGCCAAGGTAGCCGCCGCCGGGGCTTTGCCGCACCCGCCGGCCGCGCGTGTGAAAATGGGCTAGGTGAGCGCAAAGACGGGCGGAGGCGGGCCAAGGGAGGCCTGCGGCGTGTTCGGGGTCTGGGCACCTGGGCGCAACGTCGCCCCGCTGGTCTTCGACGGGCTCCACGCGCTCCAGCACCGCGGCCAGGAGTCAGCGGGCATGGCCGTGAGCGACGGCCAGACCATGCTGGTCATGAAAGACATGGGGCTGGTCTCCCAAGTCTTCAACGACTACAAACTGGCGAGCCTGGTTGGCCACCTGGCGGTTGGCCACACCCGTTACTCGACCGCCGGCGGCTCCTCATGGCACAACGCCCAACCCATGTACAAAAACGCTGGCGGGACCGAGTTTGCCGTGGCCCACAACGGCAACCTGACCAACGTCGACGACCTAGCCCAACAAGCTGGCATGCTGCCTGGCATCTTCGGTAGTGACTCCGACCTCGTAGCAGAGCTCATCTCCTACGAGCTGAGCGCAGGCCCGCTTGGCCCAGAAGGTGGCCTGGTAGGCGCCTTGGGGAGAGTGCTCCCCCGGCTACAGGGGGCCTTTTCTTTGGTGCTGGCCGACACCGAACGGCTCATAGGCGTGAGGGACCCCAACGGTTTTCGCCCTCTGTGCCTTGGCAAGCTCGACGACGGGTGGGTGCTCGCTTCTGAGACGCCCGCCCTTGACATATCAGGCGCCCATTTCGTGCGCGAGGTCGAGCCAGGCGAGCTAGTAGTCATAGGTGCCGACGGGTGTGGGACGTACCGGCCCTGGCCACCCGAGAGGGTACGGCCGAGCTTGTGCATCTTCGAGTTCGTGTACCTGGCGCGTCCTGACAGCCGCCTTTACGGCCAAGAGCTGCACGCCGCACGGGTGCGCATGGGTGAGCTGCTCGCCGAACAGGCACCGGCAAGTGCGGACCTCGTGGTGGGGGTGCCGGACTCGGGTATGCCCGCAGCGGAAGGCTACAGCAGGAAAAGTGGCGTGCCGTTCGGCCAGGGCCTAGTGAAGAACCGCTACATTGGCCGCACCTTCATAAACCCCGAGCCGGGCCAGCGGGCCCTTGGCGTGAGGCGCAAGCTCAACCCGCTGCGAGAAGCCATAGCAGGCAAGCGCCTCGTAGTGGTAGACGACTCGATCGTGCGAGGGACCACCACGAGGGCCATCGTGGCGATGCTGCGCGAGGCTGGCGCCAGAGAAGTGCACCTGCGGATCTCGTCGCCGCCGTACCGCTGGCCTTGCTTCTTTGGCCTCGACACCGGCACGCGCGCGGAGCTGGTAGCAGCTGACTTGGAAGTCGGCGAGGTACGCGCGTACCTCGGGGCAGACAGCCTCGCTTACCTTTCGCTAGACGCGCTGAAAAAAGCGACGGGCGTGCCAAGTGCGGGCTTTTGTGACGCCTGCCTGACAGGGCGCTACCCCGCCCCCGTGCCGCGCGAGGCGGCCCTAACGTTGTCCAGCCGTCTCTCGGCGACCGACGGCGAGCTGCCAGCCAGGGGCCCGAGCGGGGCACCCAGCGGACCGGTCTCCCCCAGCCGGGCTGGCGGCAGCGCGTGAACGCGACGTCCTCCCATCCCGACGCACCGGCCGGCACGTCTGTCGCCCCGGGGGACCAGGCCTGTCCTAGTAGGCCGAGCGGCGCCCCTGGCTCTGAGCCCCTGACTTACGCGGGCGCGGGAGTAGACATCGCAGCTGGTGAGGAGGCCGTCACCCTCATCAAGCCCTATGTCGAGCGCACTATAAGGCCCGAGGTGCTCGGGGGTATCGGAGGTTTCGCTGGGCTGTTCGCGATGCCCTCGGGGTACCGCCAGCCCGTGCTCGTCGCCTCTGCGGACGGCGTGGGGACCAAACTGGCAGTGGCGGTCCAAGCCAAGCGCCTGAGCTCGGTCGGGGTCGACCTCGTCGCCATGTGCGTGGACGACCTCGTCTGCGTAGGAGCGGAGCCCTTGTTCCTGCTCGACTACCAGCTCTGGGGCAAGCTCGACCCAGTCTCGGCAGCGGCCGTCGTCGAGGGGATTTCCGAAGGGTGCCGGCGGGCCGGCTGCGCCATCTTGGGCGGGGAGCTGGCCGAGCACCCGGGCCAGCTGCCTGAGGGTGAGCTCGACCTGGCGGGTTTTGCTGTCGGGGTCGCCGAACGAGAAAAGCTGCTCGGGCCAACCGGGCCTCACCCAGCTGAAGCAGGCGATGTGCTCATCGGCCTCCACTCGGGGGGCCTGCGGAGCAACGGCTTCTCGTTGGTGCGTGCAGCGCTCCTCGAACGAGCTGGCAGGAGGTTGGACGAAGAAGCTTGGCCCGGAGCTGGCCACAGCCTGGCCGACGAGCTGCTCAGGCCCTCGGTCATCTACGCGCCGGCGGTGCTCCAAATAGCACGGTCTTTGGACGTCCACGGCGTTGCCCACATAACAGGAGGGGGGCTAGTGGGCAACCTCCCAAGAGCGCTCCCAGCCGGCCTAGACGCCGTCGTCGACCTTGGGAGCTGGCCGGTGCCCCGTATTTTTAGCGAAGTGCAATCAGCAGCAGCGGTGCCTGACGACGAGATGGCCCGTACGTTCAACCTTGGCCTTGGCATGGTGCTGGTCGTCCCAGCTCGCCAGGCTCAAGATGCCTTACAGCTCTCGGCAAGCCTCGGGCTTGAGGCCAGCATCGTGGGCAAGGTCACGACCGGGAGCGGCCGCTGTGCCCTCGCCGTGGGGAGCTGAGGCCGCGTGACCCAACGGGCATCCCTGGGTTGTCCACCGGTCCTCCACGGTGGTTGAAAACGTCTCGTGGCGGCAGAGGCCCCGGCTGGCGCCAAGGCCGCCCAGCCGAGCGCCAAGGCCCCCCTGGAGCCGGCAAGGCCGGCACCTGAAGCCCGAGCACCGCGCGCACGGCGGCATAGAGCACCTCAAGTTCGGTAGGCGATGGAGCCCTGGCTAGAGGGCTGAGGAGGACCTCGACTTCCCCGTCTGGGGCGCAGCGCCCTAGAGCGCCCACAGCGGCGCCCCGGTTGGGATCTGGGCGCGCAGGCACTTCTGAGGCAGTGCTCACAGTGGCAAGTTCCCGTGCTTGCGGGCCGGCAGCGGCTGGTTAGCAGAGCGCCCACCAGGGCCCGCCAAGGCGCTCAGCGCCTCGTAAAGCACCCGCCTGGTGCTCGCCGGCTCGATGACCTCGTCAATATAACCTCGGCCTGCCGCCGCAAACGCGCTGCCCAGCGCAGGCGTGGGCCCCGGCGCAGGCCCCGAGCCGGCGCCGGCACGTGCCGCATGCGGGCCTGGCCCCATGACAGCGACCTGCGCACCGGGCCAAGCGTAGGCCCGAGAGGCGCCGAGCGCCTTGGAGCACATGGCTACGTAGGCGGCGCCGTAGGCACGTCGTAGGACTAACTGGATCTTCGGCACCGCAGCCTCGCAGTACGCATAGAGCAGTTTCGCCGCGCGGCGCGCTAAACCGGCGTGCTCTTGGCCGGTGCCAGGCATGAACCCGCCGACGTCCACGAAAGTGACCACAGGGATGTTGAAACAGTCACAGGTCCGGACAAAACGCGCTCCCTTCTCAGCCGCGTCTATATCGAGCACGCCGCCAAGCACGAGTGGTTGGTTGGCGACGATGCCAACTACCCGGCCACCGAGCCTGCCAAAACCGCACACGAGGTTAGGGGCCCACAGGGCGTGGTACTCAAAGAACGAGGCGCCGTCGAGCACCGCCCGGGCCAACGACCTAATGTCGTAGGGCTCGTGCAACGACGCTGGGACCAGTCGTGCAAGCCCGGGCAGGTCGGCAGTTGCCCCTTCAGGGCAGGCCGCTACAGGTGGCGCCTCAAGGTTGTTGGGAGGCAAGAAACCCAACAGCTGACGGACTTTTTGCAAGCAGGTGCGTTCGTCGGGGGCCACGAACGCTGCCACGCCCGACTTGCTAGCGTGCGTTAGCGCGCCACCCAACTGTTCCAATGTCACGTCTTCGCCTGTCACGGCCCTCACTACGTCGGGCCCTGTTATGAACATCTGTGAGGTGCCCTGCACCATAAAGACGAAGTCCGTGATGGCTGGGCTGTACACGGCGCCCCCCGCGCAGCTGCCCATGATGACGCTCACTTGCGGTACGAGGCCAGAGGCCGCCACATTACGGCGGAATATCCCGCCGTAATAATGTAGTGCGACGACGCCTTCTTGGACCCGCGCCCCCCCGCCGTCATTTATGCCGACGAGCGGCACGCCAAGTGACACAGCGAGGTCCATGATTTTCCATATCTTTTCGCCCGAGACCTCACCTAGCGTGCCGCCAGCCACAGTAAAATCCTGAGAATATACGCAGATCTTCCGGCCTTCTACGGTCCCTACGCCGGTGACGACACCGTCGGTGTAGGCGCGTTTGCCCGCTGGGACGGCTTCGGAGCGGCTGCGGGCAAGCATGTCGACTTCGGAGAACGAGCCGGGGTCAAGCAGGCAGCTCACCCGCTCGCGCGCGGTCATCTTGCCTCGGCCATGTTGCCGGCGCAGTTGTTCCTCGCCGCCGGCCATGAGCGCAGCGCTGCTGCGCCGCGCCAGATCCTCCAAGCGCTGGGCCATACTCTCAAGCGCCATGAAGGACAACGATACCGCCTAGGGCCAAAGTAAAAGAAGGTTCGTGCGCGTGAGCGGCAAATGTCAACCCGTCGCTGCCGGGCAGCGCTTGGCAAGCCCTCCCCATGGCCGCTGCTATGGCGCACGGCCAACTTGGTGCTAGTGGTTGTATGCCTCAAGAAAAAGTAGATCTTGCCAGCGAGGAGAACTAGCGACGATGGTAGCTTGCGCAACGAAGGCCAACGAGGCTCCAACAACGAGCTCCTGCTTCGCCCAGCTCGCGCAGTCCACGCGCCCGACGTTGGTACGCATAGCCCACTCGGTCACCGGCTGCCGCGAAGACGCCGAGGACGCCGTGCAAGCTTCGTTGCTCAAAGCTATGGCTGCCTGGCCTCGCGTCGCCACCCAGGAGGAGTGGCGGCAGCAGGCCTACGTCCGCAAGATCGTCGTCAACACGTGCCGCTCAGGGTGGCGCAAGTGGGGCTCACGAGTGGTCGTCGGCGAAACTCCCGAACTTTCGCAGGCCTCCAGCTCAGAAGCCTTTGACGACCGTGCGCTGGTCCGCCAGGCGCTCGGCCGCCTGCCCGCACGTCAGCGAGAAGTCCTGCTGCTGCGCTACTACGCAGACCTCTCCGAAGCCGAGATCGCACAGCGCCTTGGCTGCGCCCCCGGGACTGTGAAGAGCTCCGCCGCCAGGGCGCTGCGGGCCCTGCGCTCCATGCTCCCCGACTTCGAGCCGCCGAGCCCGCCGGCTGCCCTGTCAGCCTGACGGCCAGGCTTAGGGCTAGCGGGACTTTCCGGGCTAGCTGATCCGGCCCTCTGGACGCCGTCCGCGCGGGATTTTCAAAAATAGGCCACTACCAGCGCGTTTGTCCTGGTCAGATGCTTGACTTGTTTGGGTGGAGGGTGTA
>Ga0209061_1000370_pt1 | contig 124310 bp, 115 predicted proteins | sample Coa_R1_10_FD_187157 | JGI IMG/M metagenome (GOLD analysis project Ga0209061, IMG submission 187157) | Surface soil microbial communities from Centralia Pennsylvania, which are recovering from an underground coalmine fire - Coalmine... | ecosystem: Environmental > Terrestrial > Soil >... | reverse complement strand
TCGATGGCATCGCCCAGGGAGCGTAGGCGGGCGGCTGCGGTCGTGCCGACGCCCGCCGCGCGCCGTTGCCGGCTCCGCGCCGCACTCGGAGCGGATCGCTGTTCGCATCGGACACCGATGCGCTCCCAGTGGCCGCAGGCCGGGATGGGGTGGCCGCAGGCCGGGATGGGGACCGCGGTGGGGGGTGGGGTGGCCGCAGGCCGGGATGGGGTGCCCGGGTGCCGGCAGCGCGGGGCGAGCCTCTGGCGGATCCCGCGCGAGGGCGGCTATAGTCAGCGGCCGCCGGCGCGGAGATTCGCGCGGGCGAACACGTGCCATGAAGACCTACGTAGCCAAACCCTCAGACCGCGAGCGCAACTGGCTCGTCGTCGACGCAACCGGGCAGACGCTCGGACGGCTCGCCACCCAGATCGCCGATGCGCTGCGCGGCAAGCGCAAGCCGACGTACACGCCGCACATCGACACGGGCGACTTCGTGATCGTGGTGAACGCGGAGAAGATCGCGGTGACGGGCAAGAAGCTCACCGACAAGCGCTACTACCGCCACTCCGGCTACCCGGGCGGCCTTCGGTCCCGCACGCTGTCGGAGATGCTCGACCGCCGTCCCGAGGAGGTCATCCGCATCGCGGTCAAGGGGATGCTGCCCAAGAACCGCCTCGCGCGCAAGCAGCTCACCAAGCTCAAGATCTACGCGGGTCCGGACCATCCGCACGCCGCCCAGCAGCCGCAACCGATGGAGATTTCGCAGTGAGCGAGACGGAGCACCCCGACGGGCAGGAGCCCGACCTCACCCCGGAGCCGAGCGCCGCCGAGGAGGACGTCGAAGCCGGCGCCGAAGCATCGAGCGCCGATCCCGCGGGCTCATCCTCAGGCGACGACGCGCAGACGCCCGAGACGACACGGGCGGAGTCGTCGCCGGACGTTCCGGCGCCCGCCGAGGAGCCCGCCGCCGCCGAGGAGCCCGCCGCCGCCGAGGAGCCCGCCGCCGCCGAGGAGCCGGCCGCCGCCGAGGAGCCGGCCGCCGCCGAGGAGCCCGCCGCCGTTGAGGAGCCCGTCGCCGCCGAGGAGCCCGCCGCCGAGGAGGACGAGGAGGAGGTCGCTCCCCGGGTCCGTCCTGAGATCCCGGGCGCCGACCTCATTCCAGACATCGTCCAGGAGGGCGAGGAGTATCTCGACGCCGAGGCTCGCGCCGCCGCCGAGGCGGACGCCGAGGCGGCCGCCGCCCGCGGCGAGGACGAGGAGGACGAGGCCGAGACGCAGCCGATCGCCGACGCGGCGATCGACCTCGCGTCCGGCGCGCGCTACACCGCAACCGGAAAGCGCAAGACCGCGGTGGCGCGGGTGATCCTCAAGCCGGGCACCGGCAGCTACACGATCAACGGCAAGACGCTCGATCAGTTCTTCCCGCGTCCCACGCTGCAGCGGATCATCCGCCAGCCGCTCGAGGCCGTCGGCTACGAGGAGCGGATGGACGTCATCGCCCGGATGCACGGCGGTGGCGTCGCCGCGCAGGCCGGCGCCCTCCGTCACGGGATCTCGCGCGCGCTGCTGGAGGCCGACCCGAACCTCCGCGGCGAGCTCAAGCGCCGCGGGTTCCTCACGCGCGACCCGCGCGTGAAGGAGCGCAAGAAGGCCGGCCTCAAGAAGGCCCGGAAGCGCCCGCAGTTCTCCAAGCGCTAGCGCGCCTGCCGCCGCGACGATGGCGCGCCAGATGTTCGGCACCGACGGCGTGCGGGGTCGCGCCGGCGAGTTCCTCACCGCCGAGCTCGCGCTTGCGCTCGCCCGCACCGCGACCGCGAGGCTGCCGCGCACGCCCGACCAACGCCCGGGGGTGCTCGTCGTGCGCGACACGCGCGAGTCCGGCGAGATGCTCGAGGCCGCGATCGCGGCCGGCATCACCGCCGCGGGCGGCGACGCGCTGCTGGCGGGCGTGCTGCCGACGCCGGCCGCGCCGATGCTCGTGCGCCGCCACGGGCTGTCGATGGGAGTCGTCATCTCCGCCTCGCACAATCCGTACGAGGACAACGGGATCAAGCTGTTCGGCGCCGACGGCTTCAAGCTCGACGACGACACCGAGCACGCGATCGAGGACGAGCTCGCCGCCACGATGCGCGATGGCCATGGGGCGGGCGGGGGGGCGCGAGGACCCGAAGGGCCTTGCGAGATCGGGCGGGTCCACCACCTGCACGGCGCGCTCGAGGACTACCTGCGCGAGCTGCACACGCGATTCGAAGGGCTCGATCTCTCCGGCCGGCGGATCATGCTCGACACCGCCCACGGCGCCACGTACGAGGCCGCGCCGGAGATCTTCCGTCGTCTTGGCGCCGACGTCGAGGTGCTCGCCAACCGGCCCGACGGTCGCAACATCAACGACGGCTGCGGCTCCACCCACCTTGACACGCTGCGCACGGCGCTCGCCGCCAGCGACCGGGAGCTCGGCTTCGCGTTCGACGGCGACGGCGACCGAGTGCTCGCGGTCGACGGCGACGGACAGGTCGTCGACGGCGACGAGCTCGTGGCGCTCGCCGCGCTGCACCTCCACGGCCAGGGCCGCCTGCCGGGCGGCGGCGTCGCCGTCACCGTGATGACGAACTACGGCTTCCACACCGCGATGGCCGAGGCGGGGATCGAGGTCGCGATCACCGCCGTCGGCGACCGCTACGTGCTCGACGAGCTGCGCCGGCGAGGGTGGGCGCTCGGCGGCGAGCAATCCGGGCACATCCTCGAGCTCTCGTTCAGCCCCTCCGGCGACGGGATCGCGAGCGCGCTGCTCACGCTCGAGGCGCTCGCCGGCCGGGACCTGCGGGAGCGCGGCGCGATGAAGAAGCTTCCCCAGCGCCTCGTCAACCTGCGCGCGGACAGTCGCGAGGCGCTCACCGCCGCGATCGACGCGCCCACGCTCACCGAGGCGGTGCGCCGAGAGTCCGAGACGCTCGAGGGCCGCGGGCGCGTGCTCGTCCGCACCTCGGGCACCGAGCCGCTCATCCGCGTGATGGTCGAGGCGCCGAGCGAGCACGAGGCCGACGCGGTGTGCGCGCGCCTGTGCGATGCGGCGCGCGTGGCGCTTGCCGAGGCCGGCGCGACCGCACGGTAACCTGAGTCAGCCCTCTGCTCGCCGGTGGCGAGCCACTCACCCAGGAGGACAGCCATGTGCGGCATCGTCGGCTACGTCGGACCCCGAAAGGCCCGCCCCCTGTTGATGGAGGGGCTTGAGAAGCTCGAGTACCGGGGCTACGACAGCGCCGGCATCTCGGTGCTGGAGGGGAACCGGATCGACGCCGTGCGCGCGGTCGGCAACCTCGACGCGCTCCGGGTGGCGATCGCCGATCGGGAGAGCCGCCGGGCTGCCGCGGGAGCAGGCGCGACGGCGGTCGCGGTCGCCGAGCAGCCCGTCCAGACCGGCATCGGCCACACGCGCTGGGCGACCCACGGGCGGGTCACCGAGGAGAACGCCCACCCGCACTTCGACACGACCGACAGCATCCACATCGTCGTCAACGGGATCGTCGAGAACTACATCGCGCTCAAGGCACGGCTCCTCGAGACGACGCCCGCCCCGCATTTCACCTCGGAGACCGACGCCGAGGTGATCGCCCACCTCGTCGCCCACCACTACGAGGGCGACCTCGTTGCCGCGGTGCGCGCCGCCTACGCCGAGATGCGCGGCCACTACGCGTTCGTGGCGATGAGCGCGCACGACCCGGGCCTGCTCGTGTGCGTGCGCCGCGAGTGCCCGCTGATCATCGGGGTCGGCGACGGGGAGCGCTTCGTCGGCTCGGCGATCCCAGCCTTCCTGCGCGAGACGCGCCGCGTGCAGTACATCCGCGACGACGAGATCGTCGCCGTGCGCCCCGATGGCGCCGAGTTCTTCACCGCGGCCGGCGAGCCGGTCGAACGCGGGATCTCCGAGATCGAGTGGGACGCCGACACCGCCGAGAAGCAGGGCTATGAGACGTTCATGCTCAAGGAGATCCACGAGCAGGCCGACGCGGTCGCCGAGACGATCGGGGAGCGCGCGGCGCGTGGCTGGGGGATCGACCTCGGCATCGTGCCGGGCGATGCCGACGCGTCGGACGCGTCGGGCGCCCGCGCGATCGACGACGCGTTCCTGGCGAGCCTCAGGCGGGTCGTGGTCGTCGCCTGCGGGACCGCGTACCACGCCGGCCTGATCGGGCGCTACGCGATCGAGCATTGGGCGCGCGTGCCGGTCGAGGTCGAGGTCGCCTCCGAGTACCGCTACCGGGATCCGGTCGTCGGCCCCGACGACCTGGTGATCGGGATCTCCCAGTCGGGGGAGACGCTCGACACGCTCGTCGCGATGCAGACCGCGCGCGCCCGCGGCGCCCGCGTGCTCGCGCTCACGAACGTGATGGGCGCGCAGATCACGCGCGAGGCCGACGGCACGCTCTACACGCGCGCGGGCCTGGAGATCGGGGTGGCGGCGACGAAGACGTTCGTCGCCCAGATCACCGCGATGTACCTGATCGCGTTCCGGCTCGCCGAGGTGCGCGGCGTCATGGACCGCGCGCAACTCAAGCCGCCGATCTCCGACCTCAAGCGCCTGCCGCACATGATCAGCGAGTTCATGGAGCGCGACGCCTCGCCGATCGAGACGATCGCCACGTCCGTGCACCGCGCCGAGTTCTTCATGTACCTGGGCCGGCACATCGGGCTCCCGGTCGCGTTCGAGGGTGCGCTCAAGCTCAAGGAGATCTCCTACATCGCAACCGACGCGTACGCCGCCGGGGAGATGAAGCACGGACCGATCGCGCTGCTCGACCACGACACGCCGGTCGTCGTCGTCGCCACCGAGTCGCCGGTGCGGGAGAAGCTCGTCTCCAACATCCAGGAGGTGCGCGTGCGCGGCGCGCGGGTGATCGCAATCGCGACCGAGGGCGACGCCGAGATCGCCGAGCACGCCGACGAGGTGATCTGGGTCCCCCGCACCCACTGGATGCTCGCGCCGCTGCTCGCGGTCATCCCGCTGCAGCTGCTCGCCTACCACGTCGCGCGGCTGCGGGGCCTCAACGTCGATCAGCCGCGCAACCTGGCGAAGACCGTCACCGTCGAGTGACGGAGCCGGCGCCCGAGGACGCGACGCCCGCCGGAGCGGCACCCGGCGTCGGTCTCGACCTGCTGGAGATCGAGCGGCTCGAGCGGGCGCTCGCGCGCCGGCCGCGCCTCGCCGAGCGGCTCTTCACCGAGGACGAGCGCGCCTACGCCGCCGCCCGGGCCCGCCCTGGGCAGCACCTCGCGGCCCGCTTCTGCGCCAAGGAGGCGGTCGCCAAGGCGCTCGGCCTGGAGAGCCTCGCCTGGCGGGAGATCGAGGTCGTCTCGCCGCCGCGCGGGGGCGTGCCGGAGGTCGTCCTGCACGGCGAGACGGCGGCACGCGCGCGGGCGCTCGGCGTCGCCGCCGTCCGCGTGTCGCTCACCCACACCCGCGGTCAGGCGGGAGCAGTCGTGATAATCGAGCTGGGGACGACGTCCCCGACGCCGACATGATGGAGTACGCGCGATGACGCTCCTGCCCGCCTGGCTCACGCCGCTGCCCGACGCCTCCGAGCAGCGGGCGATCGACGCGTGGGCGATCGAGGAGCGCGGAATCCCGTCGCTTCAGTTGATGGAGAACGCCGGCGGCGCGCTCGCCGAGCTCATCGACGCCCGCGCCCCGACCGGACGGGTGGCGATCGTCTGCGGCAAGGGCAACAACGGCGGCGACGGGTTGGTGGCCGCCCGCTGGCTGCGGGGTCGCGGCCGCGACGTCGACGTGCTCATGCTCGCGCCCGGGGAGGAGCTCACCGGAGACGCGCGCGCGAACTACGAGCGGCTGACCGGCGAGGAGCCGCTGATGTTCATGAGCGAGATGCTCACGGGCGCGTCCGTGGTCGTCGACGCGATCTTCGGGACGGGATTCTCCGGAGAGCCGCGCGACCGGGCGGCCGACGCGATCGCCGCGATCAACCGAGCCGTCGAGGGTCCCGACGCGCCGCTCGTGATCGCCTGCGACGTGCCGAGCGGGGTCGACGGATCGACCGGCGAGGTCGCCTCAGCCGCGGTCCGCGCGGATCTCACGATCACGTTCGCGGCGGCCAAGCCCGGCCTCTGGATCTCGCCCGGCAAGACCCACGCCGGCGAGGTGACGGTCGCCGACATCGGGATCCCGAGCGGTGCGCCCGTCGAGCCGGAGATCGGGCTGATCGACCCGCAGGTCGTCGAGCGGATCCCTCGCCGCGCGCCCAACTCGACGAAGTTCGCCGCCGGGGCGGTGCTCGTGTGCGGCGGCTCGACCGGGCTCACCGGGGCTCCGAGCCTCGCCTGCGAGGCCGCTCAGCGCGCCGGTGCCGGCTACGTGACCGCGCTCGTGCCCGCCTCGCTCAACCTCGTGTTCGAGCAACGGCTGCTCGAGGCGATGTCGGTGCCGCTGCCCGACGGGGACGGGGCGCTCACGGTCAAGGCGCTCGAGACCGTGCTCAAGCGGACCGAGCGCGCGGACGCGCTCGTGCTCGGACCCGGCATCGGCCGGCACCCGGGCACCCAGAAGCTCGTGCGCCGTCTCGCGCGGCGGGCCGAGCTGCCGTTGCTGCTCGACGCCGACGGCCTGAATGCGATCGCGGGCCGGCTCGACACGATCGCCGAGCGTCCCGCGGCGACGATCCTCACGCCGCACGCCGGTGAGCTCGGGCGGCTGCTCGAGCGCCCGAGCGCGGAGATCGACGCCCACCGGCTCGCCGGCGCGCGGGAGGCGGCGGAGCTCTCGGGAGCGATCATCGTGCTCAAGGGCGACGACACGCTCGTCGCCGAGCCCGAGGGCCGCGTGGCGGTGAGCCGCGGCGGCGCGAGCGCGCTCGCCACCGCCGGCACCGGCGATGTGCTCTCGGGCGTGATCGGCGCGTATCTCGCCAAGGGGATGGACCCGTTCGCGGCGGCGTGTGCGGGCGTGCTCGTCCACGCGCGGGCGGGGGTGCTCGCCGCCGAGACGCTCGCGACCGAGGGCGTGATCGCACGCGACGTGATCGAGCTGCTGCCGCACGCGCGGGCGAGCGCGCTGCGCTCCTAGAGCCAGCTTTCAGGTGCTGCGCGCGGTGGCCCGGATCGACCTCGCGGCGAGCGAGCGCAACGCGGCGCGGCTGTGCGCGCTCGTCGGGGAGCGGACGGCGCTGTGCGCGGTCGTCAAGGCGCGGGCGTCGGGGCACGGCGCCGCGCAGGTCGCGCGGGCGGCGCTGGCGGGCGGCGCCGGTTCGCTGGCGGTGGCGACCGCGGAGGAGGCCGCCGAGCTGCGCGAGCAGGGGATCGGCGCGGAGGTCCCGGTGCTCGTGCTCGGGGCGCTCAGCGGCGAGGAGCTCCCGGTCGCGCTTGCGGCGGGCGGTGAGCTCGTCGCCTGGGACGAGCGGTTCGTGGTGGCGATCGCCCGGACCGCGGAACGCCTTGGCCTCCGAGAGCCGGTGCGGATCCACGTCAAGTACGACACCGGGCTCGGGCGGCTGGGCACGCGCGACCGCGCGCAGGCGCTCGCCGTCGCCGAGCGGGTCGCGGCCGCGGACGGTCTCGTGCTGCGCGGCGCGATGACCCACTGCGCGACCGCGGACGGCGATCTCGAGTTCCTCGAGGCGCAGCTGGCCGCGTTCGCTCCGTTCGTGGAGCGCATGCGGAGGATCGCTCCGGTGATCGCCCACGCGGCGAACAGCGCGGCGACGCTCAGGGCGCCGGCCAGCCACTTCGACATGGTGCGCTGCGGGATCGCGCTCCACGGCTGCGACCCGATGAACGAGGATCCCGACATCTGGGGTCTCGAGCCCGCGCTCGAGCTCCGCTCCTACGTCGCGGCGGTCAAGCCGCTCGCGTCCGGGGAGTCGGTCGGCTACGGGCGTCGCTTCGTCGCAGAGCGACCGACGCGCGTGGCGACGGTGCCGATCGGCTACGGGGACGGAGTGGCCCGCGCCCATGCGAACAACGGCGAGGTGCTGATCGCCGGCCGCCGCCATCCGATCATCGGGATGGTCTCGATGGACAACATCACGGTCGACCTCGGGCCGGACAGCCACGTGCGCGTGGGGGAGGAGGTCGTGCTCATCGGTCGCTCGGGCGCGGAGCGGATCACGGTCGAGGACGTGGCGCGCCGGATCGGCACGATCAACCACGAGGTGCTCTGCCGGCTCGCCGAGCGGGTCACGCGGCGCTGGCACCGCGACGGAGAGCCGGTCGAATGACCCCGTTCGCCGACCGGGGTGGGCGAGCGCGAGGCGTCGGGCATCGGGGGGCGGGCGGCGCCCTGGAGCCGCAGGCGGCGCTCGCGGCCGCCGCCGCGGAGGCGGGCGTCCAGGCGTGGCTCGTCGGCGGGGCGGTCCGCGACCGTCTCCTGGGACGCGCGACGATCGACCTCGACGCGATCGTCACCGGCGATCCCGCCACGCTCGCCCGCGCCGTCGGGCGGCGCGCGAACGGCCACGCCTTCGAGCTCTCCGAGGCCTTCGGCGGCTGGCGCGTGAGCGCGCGCGACCGGCGCTGGCAGCTCGACCTGCTCGGCCTCGCGGGCGCCCGGGTCGAGGAGGACCTCGCCCGCCGCGACCTCACGATCAACGCGATCGCGCAGCCGCTGCTCGCCGGCGGAGAGATCGGCGAGGCGGTCGATCCGTTCGGCGGGATCGCCGATCTGCGCGCCGGGCGGCTGCGGATGGTGTCCGAGCGCTCGTTCCGCGACGATCCGCTGCGCGTGCTGCGGCTGGCGCGCCTTGCCGCCCAGCTCGGCTTCGAGGCCGACCCCGCAACGCTCGCCCGGGCGCGGGACAGCGCCGGCGATCTGGCGACGGTCGCCGGCGAGCGAACGTTCGCTGAGCTCCGCGCCCTCGTGTGCGCGCCCCAGCCGCTCGCCGGCCTGCGGCTGATGGACAAGCTGGACGCGACCGCGGCGGTGCTGCCCGAGCTCACCTCGCTGCACGGCGTCGAGCAGAGCCGCTACCACCACCTCGACGTGAGCGACCACACCCGGGCGACGCTCGCCGAAACGATCGAGCTCGTCGACGACCCGGCGCGCCTCGGCCTTGACGCGCAGTCCACGGATCGGCTTGCCGCGGCGCTCGCGCGGCCGCTCGCCAACGAGCTCACCCGCGGGCAGGCGCTCCGCTTCGGCGCGCTCCTGCACGACGTCGCCAAGTCCCGCACGCGGGCGGTCAGCGAGGAGGGGCGGGTGAGCTTCTGGGGCCACGACGAGCTCGGGGCGGAGATGGCGCGGGAGATCCTCGGGCGGCTGCGGGCCTCCGAGCGGCTGCAGGCGTACGTGGCGGCGCTCACCCGCTCGCATCTGCGGCTCGGGTTCCTCGTGCACAGCGCGCCGCTCTCCCGCCGCGAGCTCTACGACTACCTGACCGCGTGCGCGCCGGTCGCGGTCGACGTCACCGTGCTGAGCGTCGCCGACCGCCTGGCGACGCGCGGCGACAACGCCGGTCCGGCGATCGAGGCGCACCTGCGACTCGCCGCCGAGGTGCTGCCGGCGGCGCTCGCGTTCGAGGCCGACCCGCCGCGTCCGCCGGTGCGCGGCGATGAGCTGGCGGCGGCGCTCGGGATCGCGCCCGGGCCACGTCTCGGGGAACTGCTGGCGCAGCTGCGGGCGGCCGCGTTCGCGGGCGACGTCTCGGACCGCGACGAGGCGGTCGCGCTCGCGCGGCGCCTGCTTGCCGAAGGCGACCGCTGAGCGATTTCATCCCATGGCCGGATGAACGCGCTCACGACACGCGCTCGAGGTGGGTGCCGGTAAGCTCCGCGCGATGGCCGACGCGGACCCCGACTGCATCTTCTGCAGGATCGTCGCCGGCGAGGTGCCCTCGCAGCGGGTCGACGAGGATGAGCGGACGGTCGCGTTCATGGACGTCAGCCCGGCGACCCGGGGACACATGCTCGTCGTGCCCCGGCGTCATGCGCAGGACCTGCTGACGGTCGACCCCGACGATCTCGCGGCCACGATCCGGACTGCGCAGCGGCTCGCCAAGCGCGCGGTGCCGGCGCTTGGGGCCGACGGGGTCAACCTGCTCAACTCGTGCGGCGCGGGGGCGTGGCAGACCGTCTTCCACCTGCACGTCCACGTGATCCCGCGCTACGAGGGCGACCCGCTGCGACTGCCGTGGGTGCCGACGCCCGGCGACGCGGACGAGATCGCGGCCACCGCCGAGCTGCTCCGCGGCTGAGGCGCCCCGGCCCGGATCACGGCGGCGCCTCGAGCCGCCGCCGCTGAGGGGCTGGGATCCGCCCCGAATCGCGGCCGGGCGCCGAGCCCCCGCCGTCTCAGGGGTCGGCAGGGGGTGCCCCCACCGGATTTTTCCCGCACACGGCCGCGGAATGCTACGTTTGCCACGAGGGGCGGGGCGGAGCGACCCCCGCCCGCTGATCGACAGGTGAGGGATGTGCGATGGCAACCGGAACGGTGAAGTGGTTCAGCGACGACAAGGGCTTCGGCTTCATCACGCCCGATGACGGTGGCCGCGACCTGTTCGTCCACTTCACGGGCATCGACGGCGACGGCTACCGCTCGCTGGCCGAGGGCGCGAAGGTCTCCTACGAGGAGGAGGAGGGCCCGAAGGGGCCGAAGGCGGTCCACGTCGCGAAGCTCTGAGCCGCCACGCGCACCGACGCGCGCGCAAGCTCTGAGCCGCCGCGCGCACCGACGCGCTCGTTCTGCAATCTCCCTGGCGGCGCAACCGCGGACGGTCTGGTCGTGTTGAATGGGGCAGATGACGACACGCCCCACGCTCCGCTATGCCCTGCTCGCTGCGATCTGCGCGGCGTTCGCCGTGCTGCTGCCCGCGACCGCGTCCGCGCAGACGGTCCAGCTGGGGCAGACCGCGACGCCGCTCAGCGCGCCCGCGTGTCCGAAGCACACCGCGCTCAAGAACTGCCGGATCGTGCTCACCCGCACGACCGCGTTGCAGGTGACGAGCGACGCGGTGATCAACCCGATGCGGGTCAACCAGCAGGGGTGGGTCGTGAGCTTCACGGTCGGTCTCTCGCGCCTCGTCCCCAAGCCCTCCGAGCGGGCCGCGATCATCAAGGGCCTCGATAGCCAGTACGGCGGCTCCCCGGAGCTCGCGATCAGCGTCCTGCAGCCGGAGCCCGGCAACGCCTACAAGCTCGTCGCCCAGAGCGCGACGTACACCCTCACCCCGTTTCTCGGCCAGCTCCTGCAGCAGCCGATGTCGCTGCCGCCGCGCTTCTCCAGCTTCACCGCCCTGCCCGTGTTCCGGGGCGACGTGATCGCGCTCACCGTGCCGACGTGGGCGCCGGTGCTCGCGCTCGACCTGCCGAACAGCCGGTTCTCCTACCGCCAGAGCCGGCGCGCCAACTGCAACAACCCCGCGGCGTCGCAGACCGCTCAGACACGCATCGGGTCCGCCGGGCGGTACGGCTGCTACTACGCGGGCACCCGCGTCGAGTACGGGGCCACCGAGATCGTCGACACGAAGGTCCCGCGCAAGTACGTCGGCCAGGCCGAGCGCCGCTGAGCGCGACCGCCGCCGGTCAGCAGGCGCCGGGGTTGTTCTTGCAGAACGTGCCGAGCCCGGCGCCGCCGGTCGTGCTCGCGCCGCCGCCACCGGAGCCGGCGCCGGCGCCCGCCCCGCCGCTCGTGCCGGTGCCGCCGGTGGCGGGGGTTGTCTGACCGCCGCCCGCCGAGGCGGGCGTCGTCGTCTGCGGCGTGGAGCTCGTGGGGCTCGCCGCGCCGACGGAGCCGGTCGTCGAGCCCGCCGAGCTGCTCGACGATGCGCTCGTCGATGAGCTCGAGGTGCTCGTGTCGCTCGTCGTCGTCCCGCCGCCGCCCGAGATGCCTGCCGGGACGGTGCCGGTGGGGACCGTGAACGGAGGCGCTCCGCTCGTGTTGCCCGTCGGCGTACCGCCGCCGCAGGCCGCGAGACCGGCGCTCAGCCCCACCGCGAGCAGCGGCGCGAGGACCGCGCGGCGCGCCTTCCGGGCGCGCCCGACCGCGTGCGAGGGCGCAGGGACGGCGCGGCGCGCCCGCCGCGCGCGCATCGGGTCGCGCGGAGCGTCACGCACGAGCCACAAGTCAGGCTTCGGGGGTCAGCGGCTCCATCCGCCGGCCGCAGTACGGGCAGTCGTTGAGATCCTTCTGGGACATCTGGTCGCACCAGTTGCAGAAGCGCAGGTTCTCGATCGACCATGGCAGCTCGGACGGCGTCGGCGCCAGCGGCAACAGCTGGGCGACGACCTCGAGCGGCTCGCCGGTCTCGCGGTCGAGGTAGGTCCGATCGGGGTCGGCCTCGACGATGACCTCGCGTCCCGTCGAGGGGGTTCGCATGCGGTACTTCTGACGAATCCTCATGGTAGGGCTGATCCTCACGGTGGGCCGCGGCGCGGCACTAGTGGTGGGCGTGGTGCTCCTCGGGGAGCTCGTCGATGTCGCGCCGCGTGTCGCGGATCCAGATGCCTGCGCAGATCACGAACAGCACGGCGCCGAAGATCGAGAACCACCACGAGAGCGTGAGGCCGATCACCATGCACGTGATGCCGATCGCGACCAGCAGCGGCAGCACGGTCGGCCCCGGGATGTGGATGTCCTCGCCCGCCGGCGGGACGTTCTCGTCGTACTCGGTCATGCGCTCAGGTAGATCGCGGCCGCGACGAACGAGATGCCGAACATGAAGAAGCAGATCGCGCCGGCGATGTAGGCGGCGCGCAGGTTCTTGCGGGCGAGCTTCCTATCCATTGATGATCAATCCTAATGCGTTTCAGGGACGGTTCCGGGTGGTCAGAGCTTGGCGTCGATCACCATCACGGCGAAGAGCGCCGCGAGATACAGCATCGAGCAGAGGTAGAGGCGCAGCGCCGAGCGCCGGTCGGCGCGCCGCAGCAGCAGCCAGGCGCCGGCGACGAACGCGAGGCCGAGCGGGATCGAACCGATCAGGTAGACGATCCCGAAGCCGCCGGCGCAGAACGGCAGCTGGGTGACGGCGTACAGCAGGCCGGAGTAGAGCAGGATCTGGCGGCGGGTCTCCCGCTCGCCGCGGACGACCGGGAGCATCGGCACGCCGACCTCGGCGTACTCGTCCTTCATGAGCAGGCTGAGCGCCCAGAAGTGGGGAGGGGTCCAGTAGAAGACGATCGCGAACAGGTAGACCGCCGTCCACGACAGCGAGCCGCGGGTCGCCGCCCAGGCGACGAGCGGCGGCATCGCGCCCGCCGCGCCGCCGATCACGATGTTCTGCACGGTGCGTCGCTTGAGCCAGATCGTGTAGACGCCGACGTAGCCGACGAAGCCCGCGAGCGCGAGTGACGCCGCGAGCAGGTTGATCGTCAGCGACATGAGCACGAACGAGAGCGCGGCGAGCGTCACGCCGAACGCGAGCGCCGCGCCGGGGCGGACCCGGCCCGAGGGGATCGGGCGGTCCGCGGTGCGCTTCATGCGGGCGTCGATGTCACGGTCCCAGTAGTGGTTGACCGCCCCGGCGCCGCCCGCCGACAGGTAGCCGCCCGCGCACGTGAGCGCGATCCGCGTCACCGACGGCGAACCCGCGATCTCCATCGTCGCCACCGTCGTGAACAGCAACAGCGACTGGACCTTGGGCTTGGTGAGGTCGACGTAGTCGGCAACGAGCTGACGGGAGCGAGAACGGGTCCGCGCTTCGGCAGACGCTGCCGTGACGGTCGAGGAGCTCACCGCGACCGGCCTAGCGTCCTGGGTAGAGGTGCTCGCCCTCGCGCAGGAACTGCTCGGTTCCGGCGCGACGCGGGGACTGCGCAGCGCCGGTGTTGCGCTCGATCTCCCGCCGGATGTCGATCATCGGCGTCAGCGAGCGCACCCGCGGGATCACGTCGAAGTTGTTCTGGGGCGGCGGCGAGGGCGTGAACCACTCGAGCGTGTTCGCCTTCCACGGGTCGGGGCCGCTGATCTGACCGGTGCGGTAGCTCACCGCCCAGTTGATGATGCTGATGATGATCCCGACGGCGAGGATGTAGGACCCGATCGACGAGATCAGGTTGTACGTCGACCAGCCGACACCCGGGGGATAGGTGTAGATCCGCCGCGGCATGCCCGACAGGCCGAGCGCGTGCTGGACGAAGAACGTCGCGTTGAAGCCCACGAACATGAACCAGAACGAGATCTTGCCCCAGCGCTCGTTGCAGAGCCGGCCCGTCATCTTCGGATACCAGTAATAGACACCCGCGAACACGGTGAACACGGCGCCGCCCATCAGCACGTAGTGGAAGTGAGCGACGACGAAGTAGGTGTCGTTGAGCTGCCAGTCGACCGGGAAGACCGCGAGGAAGATGCCGGTGATCCCCCCGATCAGGAAGATCGCGATGAAGCCGATGCAGTACCACATGGCGGTTGTCAGCACGAGCGAGCCCTGCCACATCGTCGCGATCCAGCCGAAGATCTTCACGCCGGTCGGGATCCCGATCAGGAACGAGCTGAGCATGAAGAAGCCGAGGACGACGATCGGGATCGGGGAGGCGAACATGTGGTGTGCCCACACGAGCGTCGCCAGGAACGCGATCACCGCCGTCGCCGCGGCGAACGCCTTGTAGCCGAAGATCGGCTTGCGGCTGAACACCGGGATGACCTCGGAGACGACCGCGAACCCGGGCAGGATCATGATGTAGACCTCGGGGTGCCCGAAGAACCAGAACAGATGCTGCCAGAGGACCGGCGAGCCGTGCGTCGTCGGGTCGAAGAAGTGGGTCCCGAAGTGACGGTCGGTGAGGAGCATCGTCACCGCCGCGGCCACGACCGGGAGCGCGATGATGAGCAGGATCGCGTAGATGAGGATCCCCCAGATGAACAGCGGCAGCCGGTTCCAGCTCATGCCCGGGGCCCGCATGTTGACGATCGTCACGTAGAAGTTGATCGCGCCGATCAGCGAGGAGATGCCGGTGATGTGGATGAGGAAGATCCACGCGTCCTGCCCGCCGCTCGGGGAGTAGAGCGCCTCGGACAGCGGCGGATAGCTCCACCAGCCGGCGTCCGGCGGCTTCCAGAAGAGCGTCGCGTAGAACACGATGCCGCCGCAGGCCAGCAGCCAGAACGAGAGCGCGTTCAGGCGCGGGAACGCCATGTCCCGGGCCCCGATCATGAGCGGCACGAAGTAGTTGCCGAAGCCCGCCCACACCGGGACGACGACGAGGAAGATCATCGTCGTGCCGTGGAGCGTGATCAGCTGGTTGTAGTGCTCGGGGTTGAGCAGCGTGTTGTTCGGCACCGCCAGCTGGCTGCGGATCATGAGCGCCTCGGTGCCGCCCATGCAGAAGAACACGATCGTGAGGATCAGGTACATGATCCCGATCTTCTTGTGATCGGTCGTGAGCACCCAGTCCATCCACTTCTTCGTCTGGCGCGGGGCGTGGATCTCGTGGGCCAGCACCTGGGGAACCGGCCGGACTGCGTACTCCTCGGGTGCGACGGTGGCCACTGGCTAGCTCCCCAGTTGGTTTTCGGAGGTCAGGATCGAGCGCAGCTGGGAGACCTGGCTGTTCTGGGCACGGATCGTCCGCGCCTGCTGCGCGAGCCATGCGCGGTACTGCGCCGGGGTGACGACATCGACGTAGGCATCCATCGCGTCGTGGTTCCAGCCGCACAGCTGCGCGCACTGGCCGCGGAACTTGCCGAGGTGGGTCGCCTGGAACCAGGTGTAGGTCGTATTGCCGGGCACGGCGTCGACCTTGCCGCCCATCGCCGGAACCCACCAGGAGTGGATGACGTCGAGCGACTGGATCGCGAGCACGACCGTCGTGTGGACCGGCACGACCATCGTCGTGTACGAGTACGGATCGTGCGCCGCGTAGGCGTTCTTGAGGCAGTTCTGGCCATACGTGTAGCGCCAGATGTACTGCCGGCCCTGGACGCAGATTCGCAGCTTCTGGCCGTTCGGCGGGTTGGGCTCGGTCACGGACGCCGACAGGGAGAGGCCGTCGGCCTTGGTGTTCGGCGGGTTGACGATCGACGGCAGCTTGATGAACGTGACGACCGCGAGGATCAGCAGGATCAACGCGGCGGCCGCCGTCCAGCCGATCTCGAGCGGCGTGTTGCCATGGATCTGCCGGGCGACCGGGTGCTTCTTGGCGCGGAACTTGAACACCGCGTACACGAGCGCCGCCTCGACGGCGACGAACACGACCGCCGCGACGATGAGCACGATGAAGTAGAGCGTCCAGATCGAGTTGGCATTCGGCGACCCGCCGCTCTTGGGCGTGATGAAGTTGGCGAACGCGCTGGGCGCGAACGCGAGCCAGCCCGCGGCGGCCGCGCCGACCGCCGGGATCACGCGGAGGAGCCGACCGCGACGGCGCGAGCCTCGCCGCGGAGGAAGATCGGAGGCGTGCGGACTCAAAGCGGGGCCGGATTCTATAGGTCCGTTCCGGCGGATGACCCCAGCCGCTCTTCGGTCGGTCTTCGGTCGGACACATGCTCGCTTGAGCCGTTCCCGCAGCCGCGCTGCGGCCGCGCTCATACACGCGCGAGCATCCGCACGGGCCTGAGAGGGCGGTGAGGGCGCTTATACTGGCGGCCCGTTGCGACTCTCGAGGGCCATCCGCGCGGGAGCCTGGGCCCTGGTGATCGGCGGGGCCGCGACGCCTGCGATTCGCAGTCGCGTGCGGATTCCCAAGCCGGTCGTGATGGTGGCGGCGGCGAGCGCGCCGCCCGCCCTGCTCGTCGCCGCGCGGCGGTCGCGCCTGCGGGAGGCCGCGCTCGTCTGCCTCAACATGTGGGCCTACATCGCCGCCTACGAGCTGCCCCACGACGACGCCGTCGCCCAGGAGGCGCGTGTCCACATCGACTATCCGCTCGACGTCGACCGGGTGCTCGGGCTCGGCGTGCCCCCGACCGTGCGCCTGCAGAACCGCTGGGCGAACCGGCGGACGTCGTTCAGCCGCTTCGAGAAGCTGCTCGTGTTCTCGCACTGGGTGTGGTTCGCCGTCCCCCACTGCGCCGTCGCCTACGTGTGGTGGCGCCGGCCCGAGCGCTTCCCGTCGGCGGCGGTGCGGATGTACACGGTGTTCGACGTCGGCGCCGTGTTCTACTGGGCGATTCCGACCGCGCCGCCCTGGTACGCGGCGCAGAACGGCCGCCTGCGGGAGTCAGAGCAGGAGCGCGTGCGGCGGATGATGATCGAGTACGGCGAGCAGTTCTTCGGCGACCGCTGGCCGGCGCTCTACGACCTGCTGGCGGGCAACCCGCTCGCCGCGATGCCCTCGCTGCACTTCGCCACATCGCTGATGGCGGCGCGGCTGCTGTCCGAGGTCGGGCCAGTGTCCGGGACGGTCGGGGCGGCGTACGTGATCACACTCGGGATCGCGCTCGTCTACCTCGGCGAGCACTACGCCGCCGACCTGCTCGGCGGCGCGCTCCTCACCGAGGCCGTGCAGCTCGCCTCGCCCCGGCTGCTGCGGGCCGCCCATCGCCTCGGCGCTCGCCTGGAATCGCTGGCCCCTGCCTATACTTTGTGAAGTGAGCGATCAGACCATCGAGAAGGCGATCATCGTCGGCAGCGGGCCGGCCGGATACACCGCGGCGCTCTACATGGCGCGTGCCGACCTCGAGCCGTTCGTCGCCGAGGGCTTTGCCTGGGGCGGGCTGTTGCAGCAGACGACCGACGTCGAGAACTATCCCGGCTTCCCCGCGGGGATCATGGGTCCGGCGCTCATGGAGCAGATGCGCGAGCAGGCCGCCCGCTTCGGCGCACGCCTGGAGACCGACGACGTGACGGCGCTTGAGCTCTCGCCCGACGGGTCGGAGCCGCACAAGGTGTGGCTCGGGGACGAGCTGCACCTCACGCGCACGGTCGTGCTCGCGATGGGCGCCCAGCACCGCAAGCTCGGCGTGCCGGGCGAGGAGGAGCTGTCCGGCCGCGGCGTCAGCTACTGCGCGACGTGCGACGCGGCGTTTTTCAAGCAGGCCCCGACGATCGTCGTCGGCGGCGGCGACTCCGCGATGGAGGAGGCGATCTTCCTGGCGAAGTTCGCCTCCAAGGTGGCGGTCGTGCACCGGCGCGATGAGTTCCGGGCCTCGAGGATCATGCTCGACCGCGCCCGCGCGGTGCCGAACCTCGAGTTTCTCACCCCCTACGTCGTCGAGGAGTTCGTGCCGGATGGGGCCTCGCTGCGGACCGCGCGGCTGCGCAACACCGAGGACGGCTCGACGCAGGAGATCGAGATCACCGGAGCGTTCATCGCGATCGGCCACGAGCCGCAGTCGCAGCTCGTCGCCGGCCAGGTCGAGCTCGACGACGAGGGCTACGTCCTCACCCAGGGGCGCTCGACGCTGACGAACGTTCCCGGCGTGTTCGCCGCCGGCGACCTCGTCGACCACACCTATCGCCAGGCGATCACCGCCGCGGGCTCCGGCTGCCAGGCCGCCCTCGACGCCGAGTGGTACCTGCGCGACACCGCGTTCCCCTTCGACAGCGCCGAGCGCGCGGCGGCCGCCTGATCCTCCTGACCCGGGCGAGCGGGGGCCGCATCCGTACGGCCCCGGTCGCCGGTCAGGGTGGCGGATGACTCAGCCCCGGTAGGGGCAGCCCTCCGCCGGCTTCCAGTTTTCGGAGAGTGCGCGCTGGTGCATTCCGAGCGCGAGGTCGAGCGTCCAGGTGCCCCTCAGCGTCCCGCCGCCGAGCGCCGAGCCGCGGTCGAAGCCGGCGCCGACGTCGCGGAAGACGGGGGTGAGGATGTTCTGGCAGTGGCCGACCGACCGCATCCACGCGCGCACCGCGCCGGCGGCCGTGCGGTAGCCGTCGGCGATGTTCTCGCCGGCGCGTTGCCAGTCGAAGCCGACGGCCGTGATCCGCGCGGAGAAGTCCGCGCCGTGCGTGAACGCGCGCTCGCGCACCATCGTGTTCGTCCAGCGCTGCGCGGAGCGGGTCAGCAGGCGGCTCGCGCGCAGCCGCGGGAGGCCGCGCTCGGTGCGCTCGTGGTTGAGCAGGCAGACCGTCGCCCGCTCGATCGCGGCGCGCGGGACGCGGCCGATCCGGGCGTGCGCGTCGACGCAGCGCGGACGGTGGTGGCGACGGCGGACCTGGGCGCCCAGACGGCGGGTGGGATGGGCGGCACGCCGGCGGCCACCGGCGGCGAACGCGGGCGTACAGGAGAGCACGGCGGACGCGGCGAGAACAGTGGCCACGATGCATATCGTGCGCAAGCGGACAGCGCCGCCGCGCGGCGAAACGTTGTGGATCATCATCCTTGCAGGGTCGGAGGCTTGCCGTCCCCGCCGCTGTCCAGAGCGGCCGGGCCGGCGTTCCAGGAGGTGCGCCGACCCTACCTAATCCCGCAGTCGAACGTCCGTCGACGCATCGAATTCGTGCAACTTGCGGAGAAAGATCCGGGTTTGATCAGCCCGAATCCTCCATCGTGCGGAAGAATCCCTCTCCCGTGGCCTCGCCGAGGCGCCCGGAGAGCGTCAGCCGGCGAAGCTCAGGAGCGACCCGAAAGCGCTCCTCGCCGGTCTCGAGCCGGAGCGCGTCGAGCACGGAGACGACGTGGTCGAGCCCGATGCCGTCCGCCCAGGCGAGGACTCCGCGCGGGTAGTTGAGGCCGTCGACGAACCCGGCGTCGATGTCCGCCGCCGAGCCGACGCCCTCACCGAGCGCGAACGCCGCCTCGTTGATCACCTGGCAGACGATCCGCCCGAGCACGAGTCCGGGCGCGTCGGCGACCCACTCGACGTGGCGGCCGAGCGACCCGAAGAACCTCTCTGCCGCGGCGACCGCGGCGGGTGAGGTGTCGGGCCCGCGGGTGAGCTCGACGAGGCGGCAGCCTGCGAACGGCGGCAGCGCATGGAAGCCGACGGCCGAGCCGCCGGGGTCCTGCGCGGCGAGCGAGCCGGCCGCGCAGCAGATCGCCTGCGGTGCGCCCTGCAGCGGCGCCTCGGGCTCATCCTCGCCGGTGAGGTCGAGGATCAGGAACGGGCTCGGTCCGTCGAGCGCCAGGGCGGGGGAGAGCACCTCCCAACCCGCGTCGGCGGCCGCCTCGGCAAGCTCAAGCGCGAGCATCATCTCGCCCGCGACGACGACGGGACCGGCGTCCGGCGCCGGGGGCGTGGCCGTGGGCGGGTCGGGATCGGGCGGACGGTGGGGGTGCGGGCCCTCGCCGTCTCGGTACTCGTAGAAGCCCCGGCCGGCCTTGCGCCCGTGGCGGCCGGCCGCGACCATGCGCACGCTGATCGGCGAAGGCCGCCAGCGCGGCTCTCCGAAGCTCTGCTCGAAGAACGAGCGCGCGATGTCGAGCCCGGTGTCGACGCCGACGAGGTCCATGAGCTCGAAGGGCCCCATGCGAAAGCCGCCCTCCAGGCGGCAGATCCGATCGATCGCCTCGTGCGTGGCGACCCGTTCGGCGAGGAGCCTGAGCGCCTCGAGGCCGAACGGCCGGTTGCAGCGGTTGACGAGGAAGCCGATCCCATCGGCGGCCTCGATCACGTGCTTGCCCTGGGCCTCCCCGGCGGCACGCGCGAGCGCGACCGCGCGGGGCGAGGACTCCATCCCCGCCACGACCTCGAGCAGCCGCATCACCGGCGGCGGATTGAAGTAGTGCATGCCGACGACCCGTTCGGGCACCGGAACGGCGGCCGCGAGCTCGGTGACGAGCAGCGAGGACGTGTTCGTGGCGAGCACGCACTCGGTGCCGACGACCGCCGCGACCCGCTTGAACAGCTCCGCCTTGAGCGACAGCGACTCGGGGGCAGCCTCGATGACGAGCTCCGCGTCCCGCAGGCCGTCGATCCCGTCGACGGCGCGCAGGCGGGCGGCGGCGCGCTCGGCCTGCTCGCCGGTGAGCCGCCCGCGCTCGGCGCTGCGAGCGAGCCCGGCGCGGATTCGCGCCTGGCCGCGCGCGAGCGCCGCCGCGTCCGGATCGTGCAGGAGCGCCGTCGCGCCGCTCTGGCAGACGAGCTGGGCGATGCCCGCGCCCATCGTGCCCGCGCCGCAGACGCCGACGATCGAGGGCGGAGCCACGGCAGGGGAGGGGGTGCTCATCGGGGCGGCACGGTAGCGCAGCGTTCCCGAAATCGGGCCGGCCCCCGCCGCGGGTGCGACGGGGGCCGGGACGTCGTCGTGTGAGCGGTGATCGCTCAGCTCTACGGCAGCGAGCCGAGCGTCGGCTGCGCGACCGTGATCGTTACCGGCGCGGAGACGCCGCCGACGTTCTGCGGCCCCCCGGCGACATGCACCCGGAAGCGCTTCGTGCCGGCGCTGCCGAACGTCCATGGAATGCTGTAGGTGGAATTCGGCAGGACGGTCGAGGTGGTCGCGACCTGCCAGTGGCCGTCGCGGCCGCGGTATTCGAGCATCACCGCGTGGCCGGCGTTGTCGGGGGCGACGCTCCCGCTGAACGTCACCGTGCCGCCGACCGTCGAGCTCGTGGCGCTCGGGGTGAGCGTCACCGTGTCCTTCACCCCCTGGAAGATGAGCGCGGAGCGGCGCCCCGGTGTGCCGATCACGCGTGCCTGGTACAGCTCGTTCGTCGTGCCGGCGACCGTGAACGAGTAGGCGCCGCCGGCGCCGGTCGTCGTCGTCTGCATGAGCGCGAACGGGGCGTCCGACTGCGGCACGTGACCGTACAGGCCGATCGTGACACCGGCGTCACCGACGGACGTGTGCGCCTTCTTCAGCACGCCCGAGATCGTCGCGGTCTGTCCGTCGGCGAGCACCGGGTCGGAGCTGTGGATCGTGAAGAACGGCGCCTGCATCTGGTTGATGACGACCGCGGTCTGATCCGAGGCGGCCGCGGTGTTGAAGCGGTTGCCCGGGAAGTAGGCGCGAACCGTGCGCGGACCGGGCACGCGCCAGCCGTGGCGGATCGTGAAATGGCCGTGGCGGCCGACCGTGCCGCGGGCGACCGTGCGCCACGTGTTTCCCGCGGCGGTCTGCACCTGGAGCGCGACCCTGCCGCCGTGGCCAGGGGTGACCTCGCCCGTGAAGACGATCGGGTGTCGGGTGAGGCCGGTCGTGGTGCTCGGGGAGAGCGTCACCTCGGCGGCCACCCGCTCGTGAACCGTCATCGAGTGCGTGTGGTGGGGCCCGCGCACGAACCAGCTGCGGTTCGTCATCACGATGTCCTGCGCGTGCGGAAAGAAGTACTTGCCGTCCGCGTTCGTCCGGGTGCTGCGCACGACGGTGAACGCGTGCGCGCCGCTCACCCGGTGATAGAGGGTGACGCGGCGGTCGACGTTATGGGGCCCGCGCAGGTGCCCGTAGATGAGCACCGGGTCGCCGGCGATCACATGCGACGGCGTCGCGTGGATCGTCAGGCCTCGGTTCTGGTGCGGATGCGGTGCCGCGCTCGCGAGCGATGGCGCGGCCGCGCACGCCGCCGCCACGCCGGCGGACGCGAGCACGGGAAATGAGCGTCTCATCTGACCTCCTAGCCCTGCGTCAAGAGAATCGTCTTCGCCGGCAGCCGGCCCTGCCGTGCGGGTGACGTTGTGACACCGGCTCAGACACACCCCGTGGCGCGAAGTTGCGCTCCGTGTGCGCGCGTCTCAGCACGGTGGGCCTGTGTCGGCGAGGCCTCGTCCGGGGCCACCCGGGGCGCGGCGAGTCGTACACTCGCGGGCGACGTGGTCGCCCTGGGGATTCTGCTCGTGGGAGCGCTCGTCGCGATCGCCGCGTGGTCGTGGCTGGCGCCCCGTGCCGGCCGGCAGGGCGCGATGGGGCGTGGGAGCGCGCGCGCGGGCGGCTCGAAGCGCAGTGGTCCGCTCGGGCTGCGCTCCGCCCGGACGATCCTCGAGGAGCGTGAGGCGCTCGAGGCCGAGGACCTTGCGCAGATGCTCGAGGCGCACAATGCCTGGCGGCGGCGGCGCGGGCATCCGGAGCGCACGGTGGACGACGTCGAGTTGCTGCTGGCGCGGGAACGGGCGGAGATCCGTCGGGGTGGCGGGTCCGCCTGAGCGTGGCCCGCTGCCTGATCATCGGCTGCGGGTGCCGGGGGCGCTCGCTCGCCGCCGCGCTGCGCGAGCGGGGGCACGCCGTCCGGGGGACGACCCGGGATCCCGTGCGGACCGGCCGGCTTGCGGAGTCGGGCGTGGAGCCGTTCGTGGCCGATCCCGACAGGGTGGCGACGCTCGTGCCCGCGTTCGCCCAGGCCGGGGTGGCCTGCGTGCTGCTCGGGTCGGCGAGGGGTAGCGCGAAAGAGCTTGCGGCGCTCCACTCCGTGCGGCTCGAGATGCTGCTGGAGAAGATGGTCGACACGACGCTCCGGGGGGTCGTGTACGAGTGCGCGGGCGCTGTCGACCCAGAGGTGCTCGCCGCGGGCGCGGCGCTCGTGCAGCGAGGGTGCGCGCGGTGGGGGCTTCCGTACGCGCTGCTTGACGTCACGCCCGGCGACTGGCCGACGTGGACGCGGGCCGCGGCCGATGCGGTCGAGCAGGTGCTGCTCGGCGCGGGGCCGCCGGTCAGCCGGTGAGTCCCGGTCCGGAGACGTCGTCCGCGAGGTCGCCGAGGCGGTCGAACAGGTCGCCGAGCATGCGCGCCGTCGCACCCCAGATGAGATCGTCTCCGACGACGTAGGTGTCGGTGCGGATCGGCAGGTTCGGCCGCGGCGGCCCGCGTCGACCCTGACCGAGGCGCAGGTCATCGAGCGAGAGCTCGAGCACGCGCGCCACCTCCCGCGGCGACAGCGACCAGGCGCGACCGGGCTCGATCAGCCCGACGAACGGATAGACGGAGTAGCCGGTGGCGATCGTCGGCGTCGGCTGCAGCGCGCCGAGCACCTCGACCTCGTGCGCGGCGAGCCCGATCTCCTCCTCGGTCTCGCGCAACGCGGTCGCGAGCAGGTCGGCGTCGTCCGGCTCGCGCCGCCCCCCGGGGAACGAGATCTCGCCCGGGTGCCGGCGCATGTCCTCCCGACGCTTGGTGAACACGACGTGAATCCCGTCCGGCCCGACGTGGAGCGGGACGAGCACCGCGGCGTCTGTGCGTCCGGGCACGTCGAGCGTCATCGCGTCGCGCACCGGCAGCAGGCGCGCGCGCAGGCGCTCGGCGACGGCGGAGCGGACAGGCGAAACCCGCGAGCCGGCCGGATCCGGACGGGAGCCGGCGTCCCGCTCGGTCACGCGAGCGGGTTGAACAGCAGGCCCGTGGGGACCTTGGGCACGAAGTAGGTCGACTTCGGCGGCATCGACTCGCCGGCGGCTGCCACCGCATGGACGCGCTCGATCGGCGTCGGCGCCATGAAGAACGCCGCGTCGTAGGCGCCGTCGCGGATGAGCTCGACCGCCTGGTCGAAGTCGCGCGCGTAGCCGAGCCCGTTGAGGTGGTCGATGTCCTCGTCGCTCATCCCGAGCGCGCGCTTGAGCACGAGCGCCTCCAGCACGGCGGTATCGAGCCGGCGGTAGGGCTCGGCATGGTCGGCGAGCGCCTCGTCGGAGAGTGCCGGGTCGCGGAGCGTGAGCATCACGGCCGGGCCACCGGCCGTCAGGTAGCCGATCCGGCACTCGTCGTTCGCCGGCGGCGCGAGCTCGGACATCTGCGCGAGCGGTTCGATCCTGAAGTCGAGGTTGACCGTGCGCTGAAGCGCCGCCCGCCGCTCGTCGTCAAGCCCGCGGATCAGCCGGTGGGTGGGGAACACGGTGAGCCCCGGATCCTGGAGCGCGACGAGGCACATGAGCACGAAGCGGTGCGGGCCCTCGCCGCCGATCTCCTCCGCGTAGACGCGGGCGGTCTCGTAGCGGTGGTGGCCGTCGGCGATCAGGAGCTCGCTCGACGCGAGCACGCGCTGGGCGGTGGCGATCGCGTCGGGGTCGGCGACGCGATGCAGCGTGTTGACCGTGCCGTCGGGATCGGTCGTCGCGGCCCACGGCTCCGTTTGGGCGTGCTCTAAGAGCGCCGCCATCGCCTCGCCGGTCGGGTCGGAGTACAGGCTGAAGATCGGCGAGAGGTTCGCGCGGGTCGCGCGGGTGAGCCGGAGCCGGTCCTCGCGCGGGCCAGGGTGGGTGCGCTCGTGCGGCCGGATCCGGCCGGGGCCATATTCCTCCACGCGCACGCGCGCGAAGAACCCGCGGCGGGTGCGCCGCTGCCCGTCCGGCCCGGTGTACTCCTGGGCGAGCGTCCACAGCGCGGGCTCGTCGTCGGCGACGAGCGCGCCCTTCTCACGCCAGTGATCGAGGGTGAGCGCCGCTGTCTCGTAGCGCTCCTCGCCGCCCTCCGGCAGATCGATCGTCACCGCGTTGTACGGCGAGCGGGCGGCGAGCTCGGCCCGCATCTCCTCGTCGATCACGTCGTACGGGGGCGAGACCACGTCCTGGAGGCCCCCGGTGACCGACAGGTCGTAGTGCAGGGCGCGCAGCGGCTCGATCTCGGCCATCGCGGTCGGAGGGTAGCGGCGGGGCCGTGAGCTGTTCCGTCCGGATTGCATGCGAACACGTGTTGCGCGCCCGGACGCAGGCGTGGATCGATCTGGCGAGAGCGAGGTGGCACTAGTGGTCGCTCCCGCAAATACGCACGCATTCGAGGCGCGTCTGGCGGCGCCAGGCGGCGTCCTCGGACACTCGATGTGCCAGAGGCACACCTTCGGACCAACGGCTTCGCCGTCGGTGCCCGCGTCCTTGCCTGGCACCGCCAGCCACACCTCTCGGTGCGCACGTACTTACGGGAGAGACCACTAGACTCGCCCTCGGACGGGGCGTAGCGAAGTCTGGTATCGCGCCCGCTTTGGGGGTGGGAGATCCTCGGTTCAAATCCGGGCGCCCCGATCATGAGATGAGCACGGGTCGGCGCGCAAGCGTCGGCTCGGCGCTGCGACGGATCCCTCGGGATCGGTCTCGTGGTCGGCGGGCTCTGCCGCGCGTGGGCTCCCGGCGCGGGCCTCCGGTCGCCGTCGCGTTCGCCGCGGGCATCGCCCGGTCCGACCGGTCAGCCGGCAAGCGCGTCGGCGACGAACGCCGCGATCGCGGTTGTGAACTCGCGGCGGCTCTCCTCCCAGGCGTAGAACATGTGGCCGCCGCCGAAATGCCGCACGGTGAGCCGCTCGGCGACCCGGGGGTCGAGCCGCATGAGGTTGCGCAGCCGATCGGTCGCGTAGTACGGGGTCACGAGGTCGTAGCGGCCGTGGGTGATGAACGCCCTCATGTGGGGGTTGAGCGCCATGCCGTAGCGGAAGTCGTCGGTCGCGCCGACCGGCGGCACGAAGAAGTGCTCGGGCGCGTCGTTGCGCCACGCCTGGAACACCTCGTGGCTGAGCACGATGTACTCGCGGTCGGTCTCGATCCCGATCTCCCGCCGCAGCTGCCGGTTGATCGCGGTGGCGAACGCGGGCGCGAAGCCGGCGAGCGTCGGATCGGCGCCCTCGAAGCTGTCGCGGTCGGGGAACGGGTCGACGGTCGTGATCGTCGCGTCGTAGAGCCCGAGCACCCGCCGCTCGTCCCGCAGGAGCTCACGCACGAACCGGTGGATCGAGACGCGCCCCTCGCTGCGGGTGACGAGCGCCAGCGGCAGGCCGGTCAGGTCGGCGAGGCGCTCGAGGATCCGCTCGCGGTCCGCGGCCGGCATCGAGGCACCGCGCGCGAGGAAGCTCGCGTAGTCGCCGGTCGCGAATGCCTCCGCCTCGCGCCCGACCTCGTCGGTCGACGTGCCGGCTTCGAACGCACGCGAGCGGCCGTGATGGACGGCGGCCAGCGCCATCGTGGGGAGCGTGTCGATCCATCCGAGCGCGTCGTAGTCCCCGGGCGAGAGCGCCCCGAGCTCCAGCGCGGGGGAGATGAGGATCGCGCCGCTCAGACCGACGCCCGCCGTCTCCTGCAGCATCCGCACGAGGCGCCCGACGCGATAGCCGCCGTAGCTCTCACCGGCGATGAACACGGGCGATCCCCACCGGCGGGTCCGCGACATCCAGCGTCCGACGAACTCGCACAGCGACTCGAGGTCGCGCTTGTAGCCGAAGAACTCGTGCGCACGATCACCGCCTCCCGGCTTCGCGTCGCCCGGCTTCGCGTCCGACGCGCTCTCGGCGCCGGGCCTCACCGTGCCGTCGTCGGGGTCGATCACGCGGCTGAATCCGGTGCCGACGGGGTCGACGAACACGAGGTCGCTGAAGCCGAGCCAGGAGTCCTCGTTCTCGACCAGGCGCGGCGGCATCGTCGGAAGCGTGCCGTCGGGCGAGAACGCGACCCGCGTCGGGCCGACGACACCCATCTGCAGGTATGCCGACGATGCGCCCGGGCCGCCGTTGAAGATGAACGTCACCGGCCGCCCGTCCGCGTCCTCCTCGGTGTCGGCGACGTAGGAGACCGAGAAGATCTCGGCCGCGGGCTTGTCGTCCTTGCGCAGGACGGTCCAGTTCGCGGACACGGTGTAGTCGATCACGGCGCCGGCAGCGCGCCAGGTGAGGCTCGCCTCCACGCCGGGCGGCGGCTCGTGGTCGCGCTTCGCGGCCGGTGCCCCGTCCTTCGTCTCGTCGTCGCTCATCTCAGTGCCTCCTGGGCTCCGTACCGTACGGCTTTCCACCGTCCGCCGCTCCCGCCGCCCGGCGAGCCGTCCAGACGGCTGCGGTTCGGTCAGGGCACTGACCTGGAGCGCCGATATTGCCCTGTCATGCCATTCCGTCACCTCCGGCTGCCCGGGCGCCGCGCCCGCCAGGAGTCGTGGACGGCGCCGATCGACGCCGCCGCGCTCACCGGCGTGCTCGATCTGTTCGAAGAGCTCGTGTACATCGGCGAGCTCACCCCCGCCGGCGAGTACATCGGCCGTTTTGCCAGCTCCTCGGTCGACCGCTTCATCGGCGGCCCCCAGCCGCGGGACATTGAGTTCGGTCGACTCTGGAGCTCGCTCGTCCATCCAGAGGACCGTCGGAAGCGCGACCGGCTCCATGCGCAGCTGCGCGCGGGCGCCGAGGCCGAGGTCATCTATCGCGTCGTGGGCCTCGACGGGGTGACGCGAAGCATCCGCGACCGAGCCCGGCCCGTCCGCCAGGCGGACGGCGGGCTCGTCATCCAGGGGGTCGTCAGCGACGTGACCCGCCGCGCCGAGGCGGACGCGCGCGCCGCGGAGGCCGCCGATCGCTTCTTCACCCTCCTCGACGTCGTCGGCGAGCATGTCTACGTCGCGGCCGCCCAGCCCGACGGCACCATCCGGGAGCTGTTCCAGGGCCCGGGCGCCGATCGCCTCCTCGGCGGCGCCGAGCCCGACTCCGAGATGGAGAACTGGGAGGCGGCGATCCATCCCGAGGATCGCGGCGCCTACGACGACTTCAACGCGCGACTGATCCGCGGCGAGCGCAGCGAGGTTCAGTACCGGCTGCGGGGCGCGGACGGGATCACGCGCTGGGTCCACGACCGCGCCGCGACGCGGACCCGGCCCGACGGCGCGCTCGAGATCAGCGGCATCGTCTCCGACGTCACCGACCGTCGGCGGCTCGAGGACGAGCTTCGTCAGACGGTGGCCGAGATGGAGCGGGCGCACGCCGAGCTCGAGCGGGCTCGTCAGGCCGCCGAGCAGCTCGCGCACACCGACGAGTTGACCGGCGCCCTCAGCCGCCGCCGGTTCGCGGTGCTCGCCGAGACGGTCGAGTCGGATGTCCGCGGATTGCTGCTGCTCGACGCCGACCACTTCAAGCGCATCAACGATCGCTACGGCCACGCCGCCGGTGACCAGGCGCTCGTGGAGCTCGCGGGACGCATCCGGGGCGAACTCGGCGACGGCGACCTGCTCGCCCGCTGGGGCGGGGAGGAGTTCGTCGCGCTCCTCGCGGGCGTCGCCGATGACGCAGCGCTCCGCGAACGGGCGGAGCGCGTCCGCGCGGCGGTGGCGGCGACCCCCGTCGCCTGCGGGAGCGCGCGCGTTGCGCTGACTGTGTCCATCGGAGCGGTGTGCGGCGCGCGCGCGACGGGGCTCGATCGTCTCGTGGCCGCCGCCGATACGCCCTCTACGTCGCCAAGGCGCGCGGCCGCGATCGCGTCTGCCTCATCTCGGACGCCCCGGTCGCGGCCGCCGCCGAGCTCCCTCCCGCAGAGGGCGACGAGCCCGAGGAGCTCCGTCTCGCCCGCGCGCTTGCGCACGCGACGAGCCTGCTGGACGCCGACCGTCTTGAGCACCTCACGACGGTGGCCGACCTGTGCGCGGCGCTCGCCGCCCAGCTTCGGCTTGACGACGCGGGCGTGCTGCGCTGCCGGCTCGGCGGGCTCCTGCACGACGTCGGCAAGGTCGCCGTTCCGGGCGCGATCCTCGCGAGCGCCGCGCCGCTGAGCGCCGCCGAGCGGGAGCTCGTCCGCGCCCACTGCGAGCACGGCGAGTCGATCGTGCTCGGATTCGATGCACTCCGTGAGCTCGCGCCGATCGTCCGCCACCACCACGAGCGGGTCGACGGCCAGGGATACCCGGACGGACTGGCGGGCGACGCGATTCCGCTCGAGGCGCGGATCGTCGCCGTCGCCGACGCGTTTGCGGCGATCACCGCCGACCGCGGCTACCGCCCGGCGCGCTCGCCCGAGGAGGCGTTCGACGAGCTGCGTCGAGCCGCGGGCACGCAGCTCGACGCCCAGGCCGTCGACGGACTGCTCGAGCTCATGGGCGCTCGTGCGGGCTGGCCGGCCGCCGACCGGCGAGCCGCCTGAGCCGAACCGGCGAGCCGGCCGACCCGCCGCCGCGCCGCAGGCTCCGGCCGCCCGCGGCGCGGAAGCCGGCTCGCTCAGCCGGAGGTCTGCACGATGAGTGACCGCGATTCGCCCGCGGGAGCGCTCACCAGCACCTCGGTCCCCCGGTGGCTGCTCACCGTCTGGTAGCTCGTCGGCTGGCCGTCGAGCGTGACCGAGCTCACCGAGCTGCCCGCGGGGATCACCGCGCCGATCGTGAGCGCAAGGCCCCGGGCGCCGCTCACCCGCGTCTCGAAGCGGCCGGCGCCCTGGCTTGCGGACACGCTGAGCTCGTCGTTCCCGGCCGCGAGATGCTGGACGGACGCCGTCGGCCACCCGGCCGGGAGGTCGGGCACGACTGTCAGCGCGTGGGCGGGGGCGTCGGGGAGCACGCCGAGGATGTCGTGCGCGGTCGTCCACAGCAGGCCGTAGGAGGACCAGGCCTGCATCACGTTGGCCCGGCTCGTGAACGCCTCGTAGGGGTTGTACTGGCTGCTCTGGGCAAGCTCGGGCAGCGCGCCCGGCATCTCGACCGTGAGCTGGCCCGCCACCTTGTCCATGTTCGCGACCGACTGATTCATGCGGCCGTAGTTGGCCTCCGCGACGGCGAGCGCGCCGGTGTTGACGAGGTAGCACGTCTGGCCGCCGGTGCCCGACGGCCCGCCGACGCCGTCGACATAGAGGCCGCAGGAGCCGGTGAACGTCGGCCCCTCGATCGTGGAGAGCGCCGCGTTCGCATCCGCGGGGGTGGCGATGTCCTGCTCCATCGGGGCGACGCTCGTCCACCAGCGCTGCTGGAGCTGCTCGCCCGCGTGCGTGCATGCGCCCTCGGTGCCGTCGCACATCGAATCGGCGTAGAGGCCCTGGCTCGGAATCCACCACTGGCCGAATGCGGCAAGGAGCCGCGCCTGCCGCCGCGCGGCCCATGCGGCGGTCGCGCGGTCGTGCATGGCAAGCGCCATCTCCTGCAGGGCGCCGAGCTCCTGCACGGTCTCCGAGGCGACGTCGAGCGCGTCGATGCCGAGCGATGGGTTCTCCACGATGCCGGCCCCGTCGGGCCACAGATCGTCGGCGTGCGGATCCAGGCGGGCCAGATAATGAGCGCCGTCCCTCACGAAGCCGTAGTTGTCCTTGAGCACCGCCGGATCGCCGGACCATTGCCACACGAGGTCGGCGGCGATCGCGAACTGTGCCGTTTCGTTGATGTCGCCCGGCTCGCCGTTGTCGCCGTAGTACACGGCGCCGGTCGAGTTGATCTCGTGCACGACCTTTCCGGTCCTGCCGTTCACGATCCTCGAGACCCGGCGGATCGCGGCAAGCTGCTGAATCGCGGTCCGCCACTGCCCCGCCACCGCGAGCCCGTACGTGCTGTACGCCCCGTCCGTCCCGAAGAACTCCGCGTAGTCGGGGTAGGCGGCGTCGATCCCGGACAGGCTCGCGACGGTGGCGACCGGTGGGGGATAGGCCTTGCCCGCCTTCACGTCCCGGATCCGGAGGTCCTTGACGGTGCGGTGCAGGTCGGCGAGGTTGAGCTTGCTCCAGAGCAGCGCCTGGTTGACCGAGGAGTCCGGAACCTGGAAGCTGCTCTGCCCCGCGAGCGCGTCGCGCTCGGCCACCTTGCGCGCGAGCAGACGCCCCGGCTCGGCGAGCGCACGCCGCAGCGAGCTCATCGCCCGGGAGGCGGAGAACTGCGAGCCCGAGACGGCGACCCACAGGGTTCGCCCGCGGGCGGGCACGCGGAGCGTCCACGCGAGCCGTCCTCCGGCGCCCTTTGAGCCGAACACCGCCCGCTCGGCGGCCGTTGTCGGTCCCCAGTCTCCGCGTCCGACCGCGACCCGCCGGGGTGCGAGTTTCGATCCGACGTCCGCGTACCAGCTTCTGCCCGTCTGTCGGAACTGGACGGCGTCGCCCTCGGCCGAGGCGGCGTCGGGGTGCTCGACCTGATCGGCGGTCGGAGTGGTCGACGACCACGGATATGCGGCCATCACCTGGCTGTGGGCCTCTGCGACCACGTCGACCCGCTTGGCCCTGCGGTCGACCGGCGCGAGCGTGAGGCCGACGAGCACGACCGGGCGCCCGTCGGGCGAGAACTCGGTGAGCGTCGGCCGCAGGCCGTGCGTCGCCGGGAACGTGAGCCGGACGAACCCGGGCCCGCTCGTGAACATGCGAGCGTCGTCGAGCCAGGCGCCGCGGACCCGGAACCACAGGCCGTCGAGCAGCTTGATCGGCGGGGCCCAGAACCCGCCCATCTGACCGGTCGTGTGCCAGCCGATCGGCGGGAACGATCCGTTCTCGACGCCGACGACGTAGGCCCGGGTGCCGGCCGCCACGTAGCGACGCTTGCCGAGCAGCGTGTCAGCCGCGATCGTCGGGCCCGCGCCCGCCTGGGGCACTCCGGTCATCGGGGAGGCGGCCGCGTGGGCGGCCGCATCAGCGGCCCCCGCTCCCGCGCCGCCGGCGATCGCGATCGCCGCACACACCGCCGCTCGGGCGAGTCCCACCCGTCGTGTCCTACCAAGTCGTGCCATCCGTCCTCCCTCGCCGTCCCGGCCGGCCACAGATCCGAACGGTCAGCTACCCATGTGCCGGGCCGGATATGCACGCGCTGCGGGTGCCGCGGGCGTCGCCGCCATCGGGCGCCGAGCTTGTCGAGCAGTGCGAGCAGTGCGAGCAGCGCGCGCGGCTCGGCGTCGCTGAGCGGCCCGACGACCTCGCGCTCGACCTTCCTCCTAGGGCCTGCGCCAGGCGAGCAGCACCCCGTCACCGATCGTGAGCAGCACGTTGTCGACGCGATCGTCCTGCTGCACCCGGGCCGCGAAGGCCCGCATCGCGACCGTGCCCGGGTCGGCGCTCGCCCGATCGAGGGTGTCCCCGGCGCGGAAAAGGTTGTCGGCGACGATCACGCCGCGGGGCGAGAGCTTGTCCACGATCGCCTCGTAGTAGGCGGGATATTCGGACTTGGCGGCGTCGATCCATGCCAGATCGAACGGCCCCTCGAGACCCCGAAGCGACTCCAGGGCGGGCCCCACCAGCAGCTCGATCCGATCACCCGCCGGATGGGCGGCGAAATGGCGACGGGCGACCTCGGCGTTCCCCTCGTCGAGCTCGAGCGTGACGACGCGGCCGTGCTCGCCCATCGCGGCGGCCATCGTGAGCGCGCCGACGCCGGTGAACGTGCCGACCTCCAGGACGCGCCGGGCGCCGCCGATCACGATCAACGCCTCGAGCAGTCGCGCCTCGGGCAGTCCGGCCATCATCTGGGGGTACGCGGTGTTGCGCGCGGTCCATTCCGCGGCAGCGGCCAGCGGGCCGGCGAACGGCGTCGTGTGGTTCGCCGCGAAGGCGGTCGCGTCCGCATCGATCAGCTCGGCCATCGGCGGACAGCATAGGTCCCGTCCGCGAGCGCTATAGGGTCCCGTCCGCGAGCGCCATAGGATTCGGCCGCCCAACCGATCGGGAGGAACCAGACATGACCGCCAAGCTCGTCGTGCTGTACGGGGTACCGCAGGACCCCGCAGCGTTCGACACCCATTACACCGAGACCCACGTGCCGCTCGCGGAGAGGATCCCCGGACTGCGGCGCTTCGACCACGGACACGTTCTCGGCAGCGCGGACGGATCCGCACCGCCCTACCACTACATGGCCGAGCTCTACTTCGAGGACGCCGACGCCGTGGCCAGCGGCTTGGCCTCAGCCGAAGGTCAGGCGGCGGGAGCAGACGTTGCGAACTTCGCCACCGGCGGCGCGACGCTCATGATCGTCGAGGCGTGATCGCACTGCACGCCGAACCTTCCCGCTGGCTCCAGGTGGTCGTAGCCCATGAGGGCGATCGCGGGGATCGTCACCGCATTCGGTCGCCAGCGAGGCCATGAGCATTGAGATCGCCCGCATCACCTTCGACCGCGCCCGCTCCGGCGCGGCCGGGGGACGTGCGCCACCTCCACCACGAAGACCCAGCGACGGCGGTCGACTTCAACCGGAGCGTTGTCAACGCGCGGGTGACGACGCGGGGGCAAGTCAACCTCGCAGATCCGCAGGCGTGTGTCGAGCGCCCGCGGCAGGACTCGAACCTGCGACCCACGGCTTAGAAGGCAATCCGAGCGCGTTCGCGAGCGTCACCGCGAGGTATAGGAAGGCTACGGTTTGCAGGGGATTTATGAGGAGGCGCTACGACTCGCCCACCCGTCGCGCCGAACCTAATGTTCGGAGATTGTTCGGACGAGCTCCTCGGGCGCACTGCGAGTCTGGGTCCCCGCCGCTCAAGCGGCTCCGGAGATTCGCCGGAGGACTTCGCCAGAACCATCAAGGTCCAGGCTTTGTCCCGCGCAAAGTCGATCGCGGCGAACTACTCGCCGGCGACGGACGGTCCGCCCTGAGCGGGCTCGCGGCAGCCCGATCACGATCCCGCCGGCCCGTCTGCGAGAGCTATCGCGGCAATACGATCGCGGACCTGGCACCGGCACCACTATCGGATCCTTATGAAGCGAGCATCCAGCGAGCGAGGCCTCCGGTTGAAGTAAGCCAACCAGCACTGAGCAACGCGTGTGCTCCTCGTAGACACACGAGGAGGAGAGGCTGTCAGCCAATCAAGCTGCAAATTCACCTTTTGGCTCCTTCATAGCGAGATGGGCGCGGAACATCGGGTGTACCTGAAAGCGCGTCAGCGCGGCAAGGTTCAAGTTCGTGATCTGATGCGAGCCCAGGTATTCACTCCCGCTACGACGTCGTCCCTTAATACCTCCGACGGCTCGCGCACGAAGGAACCCAATGGTCCAAAGAATGTCGATCATTCTCTCTGGCTCAAGTCCCTCCGTCCACGAGGTCGCGTCCGAATCGATAGGTGCCTCTCCAGTCGCGATCTCGAGACACACATCCTCGAGAGTCTCACGGTCCATGGTGTACACCCTGCCGCGAAATACTTCGAACACGCTCAGTAAGCCGGGGTACTGAAACCTGTATTCAGCAGCAATGTCTTTACTGCGGTCTTCAGAGTACGTGACTTCGGCTTCGCTGATCGACGTGTAGTCGAGTGGCGGAAGCTCAGCGGTCTTCGACGCGAGACTGACGCATTCCCCGCAAAACGAGATTATCTCGCGTGGCCGGTACAGGGTCCGGTCAACCATGTAGTTGAAGCTCTTGTTCTGTCGGTACTTGAGTGTTTCGGCGAATACTTGTTCCCAAGCATCACTATCTGAAGCATCCGCCAGGCTGGATGTGCTGTACCGGATGCGATTGGCCATGAGTTGGCGGAGGCTGCGCTCGTCCCACGCGATCACTTCAAGCAAGTCCCGATACTTCTGCGCATCCTCGTACAACTCTGGGATGCTGTCGTAGAGCTCTTGGCGCAGAGACATATAGACCCGTAGGCCTGGGCTCAGATCGTTTATCGAGACACAGGCCTGGAAGAGGCCGGCCACGAAAGCTCGGGCATCTTCGGACGCATCCCATCCCCGGTCAAGCTCATCGACGAATACGAGGACTCGCTTGTTCTCCAGCACCTTCTGGAGTGGCTCAAGCAATGGGCGTATCTCGTCCAAGCGGTAGAGATATTCAAGCTGACGAGCCTTGACAGCTGCTTCGTACTTGCCGAGCTTTACGCCCTCCATGCGTTTCAGATACGAGATGAGCGCGCCAATCGGATTGCTCGCCTGATCGGGATGATTGTCACGCAGGTAGGCGTAGATATCACCGGCCGCGCCGCGCTTCAGTTTCGGGCCCTGTTCCGTTACACCCTTCATCACCAGGAGGTAGATGAGGAACTTCCAGGCGACGGCGTAAGCGCCGAGCTTCGCCCACGAACCGGAGCTCTCCGTGGCGAGCGTCGCGCTGAGCATCTCGTACGAGTAGTCCTCCGGCGCGAGCTCGATGACGACAGATCCGGCAGCGCGCTGTCGCTGGGCAAGCACCTTGAAGATGGCGCTCTTTCCCGACCCTCGGTTGCCAAGGAGGATGCTCTTGCTCCCCTCCTCGACCCGTGTGAAAGCGGGAGATTCAACGAAATAGTCAGCTAGCCCCTGCGCGATGTCGCGCTCTGCGGCGGGCGCGCCGAAACTGAGCTTGGAGAGATCGATGTCGCTCACGGGCTGATGGTAGGACCTACGTCGGCGGAAAGTAGTAATTCGAGCAGGAGCGAGGCGAAGTCGCGGGCCGACGCAAAGCTGCAGTGGGCTGGGCCTCGTCGGCCAGCGCCAATCATTCGCATTGGCAGAAGCCCGAGCGCCGATGGTTCGCTGGGCTTGGGAAGCGCGCGGAGCTCACGGTCGCAAACGGGGAATGCGCTCGTCCGGCTGATCGCGCTCGTGTGAGCGCTTTGCCGCGAAGCCGATCACGCGGTTCGACGAGCCTGCGGACCGCGAGAGCGACCCGCTCAGGTTTCCTCGAAGCCGCTCTGGTCGAACTTGAGCGTGGTCGCGTTCTCGGAGATCGTGCGGATCTTGCCCTCGTCGAAGCCGTCCTCGGCGATCGCCTCGATCTCGACGGTGACGCGCAGCCACGCGCCGGCGGTGGAAGTGAGCGGTGCGAGGATCTCGTCGGCGAGGTTCTTGAAGTCCGAGGCGTAGCGGTCGCTCTGCAGCTCCTTGGAGCCATAGAAGCGGGTCTTGGCCGGCGGCCCGGGGGCGGCGGCTGCGGGCCCGGCCCTCCGCCGCCGTCGCGGCCGGGCAAGGGACCGCTGCCTGACCCGCCCTCTGCCCCGGCTGCGTCGCCAGGCCCGGGTCTGGCGGCCTGGTCGGCGGCGCGCTGCGCGAGCGCCCGGTCCGGCGGCACGATCACGGTCGCGTCGGTGATGGTGACGGTCACCGGGTCGGAGGGGAGCACAAGGCCGCGGTAGCGTCCGGCGTCCGTGTCGTGGCCGTCGGCGAGCGCGAAGCCGTCCTGCTCCCAGAGCAGTTGGAGGCCGGTCAGGCCGGCCTCAAGCGCGCCACGATCGCGCAGGCGCGGCATGTACGGGTACTCGGCGCACAGCCGCCAAGGCTCGCCGACGGTAAACCGGCCCGCCTGCCAAAGCTTCGCAGCGCGCGTGTCAAGCTGGTGGCGGATCGCGGCGGTGGGCCGGGGTCGTGGGTCTGCCCGGAGAGTTCTCAAGGGAGTGGGCGTACACGTCGCTGTCGCGTGCCAAGAAGCCCACTCGCGTGTATGTGGTGTCCGGGCATACGCAGGCGGAGGAGGAGCGCAAGGAGTACGCGAGGGTGATGGACGCCGAGCTCGACCGCGAGAAGGTGATCGCCCGGTTGGCGGCGCGGATGGACACGCGCGACCTCGAGGAGGCCGCGCTTTTGCAGCGTGCGCGCGACGGGCGGCTCGATCTCGGCGCCGGCGACGAGCTCGACGCCGAGGCGGAGGGCGAGCTGCAGGTCGACATCGAGCGCTACCGCGACGGGTGCTACCAGCTCGCCCGCGAGGCGTTTCATCGCATGCAGCAGGGCGAGCCGGTCGGCGGACCCAGGCTCGACGCCTACATCGACCTGCTCGCCCAGTGCCAGATCGTCCAGCGCACCTTCGACAGCGAACAACTCCAGGGCGCGCTACAGGCGGCGCGTGACGGGCAGCGCGCCGAGAAGATGCTCGACCAGCTCCAGGAGCAGGCCGCGAGCGGCGAGCTCAACTCCGGGCAGCGGCAGAGCATGGAGACCCTGGTGATCGCTCGGGGTGACGTCCTCTCACGCTACCCCGACCCGCAGGGCATCCTGAACATGAAGGCCAAGCACGACCAGGCGCTCAACACGCTCGAGCGCGAGACCGTGCGCGCCCGCGCCGCTGCGGTCAGCGAGCACATCGCCGCCCAGCCCGGGTGGGTGACCGTGATCGGTACCCGACCGGCGGGACGGCGGTTGCGCGAAGCGTGGAGCGAGGTCCTCGAGGATCTCGCCGGCCGCTACGTCGACGCGCGCGCACAGCGCGAACTGGCGAGCGAGCGCGCGGTCGAGGCCAACCGTGGCGCTGAGGCGCCGCGCCCCGCGCGCCAGGCCGTGAGCGATCCGCTCGTGCGGGCGCGCGCGGAGGCCAAGGCCCGGTTCGAGGCGCTCATGGCCGACCCGGACAACCCGTCGCTGCTCAGCGCATCCGTCGAGGCGCAGCGCACCGCCGAGCAGGTCGAGCTTGACTCCAAGCCGCGCTGGCTGACCGGCACCCTCGGCGAGCGGCCCGCCGACCGCAAGCTCGCCAAGGAGTGGGATCGCCTCGGCCGCCGGATCATCAACCTGCGCGACAGCCACGGCATCACCGACCCCCTCGACAACGCCTACAACCACGCCGACCTCTCCCTGCGCCGCTCGATCGGCCGCTACCGCATCAACGCCGGCCTCGACCAGCCACCGCCCGGCATGGACATCAGCCGCGGCTACGGCATCGGCGACTGAGCCCATGCCCCCGCGCTGTCCGCTGCTCCAGTCCGCGTGCGTCGCGTCCGGCGCCGCGCGCGCAAGCACCCCAAAAAAGGTGCGCACACGCATGAGTACCGGCGACGAAGAGTTCCTCACGGTCGCCGACGTCGCGCGAATCCTGAACCTGACTTCCGCAGTGGTGGGTGCACGGATCCGCTGGATCGCCCGTGGGTACCGGTGATTTGAGTGTCTTTCGGGGTGTGGGCCGTGTGCCCACGCCTTGCGCGGCGCGGCGTGAGCGCTCCGGGCGAACCACGCTCGCCACGCTCTTGGCGGCGATCTGCAGCGACTGCGCGGATGCCCGCCATGCGGTTCACCGGCTGTGGATGCCGACCACCGCACGAGTCGCCGCGCCGGCGATCGTCAGCGCGGGGGTCTGCTGACGCTCGGGCCTGATTCGGCCCGCAGGAAGGCCATGCTCTCCCGCGCCCACGCAGCCTCCTTGGCGATCGTGTCCGCCAGTCGAGGTTCGGGCGGGGTCCACAGCTCCACCACGGCGGTGAGATCACGACCGGCGCCGGCGACTGTCGCCAGCAGAGCGTGAATGTTCAGACGTCCCTGGCCGGCGGGGCGGCCTTCGACAGTGAATCCCATCGCGTGCCAGGCGCGACTGATAATGAAGTCCTTGACGTGGAGGTTGACGGCCAACGGCGCCAACGTCGCGATGACCACATCTGGCCCTTCCAGGGCGCCGAGTGAGTTGACCGTGTCGAGACAGATCCCCGCCCAGTCCGACCCCAGCGACGCGATCATCCAGCGCAGCTCGGCGGTCGTGAACCGGTCATGGTTCTCGATCGCCAACGTGACGCCGGCGGTGAGGAAGTCGTCGCGCAGTGGCGCCAGGCGCCGCACCACCTCTTCCGGAGTAGGCTCGTCGCAGGGAGCGTCGATGACCACCCGCACGAGACCCGAGCCGACGGCGTGGGCGAGCTCGAGGTAGCGGCGCACGTGCGCGGGTGCTGTCCCGCGCGTGCCGAGCTCGAGCTTCACGCCGGCGTCGCGCGCGCGGATGGTGAGACCGCGGATTTCCCGGGCCGACCACGTCTGTAATGGCAGGTTGTCGGCGATCTGCAGCACGTCGGCGCCGAGGTTCGCCGCGCGCTCGATCAGCTCGTTGGCGCCCAGCGGCCGTTCCGGCGGCGCCCCTGGTACGCCCACCGCCCAGGCGTAGGTGTAGCTGGAGATGCCGAGCCGCACGCCGACCGTCAGTTGCGGTCGGTGATGCGGCGGACGGAGGCGAGCACCTCCTCGGGCTCGAAGATGCGATCCCAGTCGTCGCGGAACAGCATCCGCTTGGACTCGCGCAGCGCCAGCTGGGCACCCTCTGAGAGCTTCCAGTCCAGCTGGTCGAAGATCAGCGCCAGGCCGATCTGAATGTGGCCCATGAGAAAGTCGTACGTCGCCTCGGCGGGCACGCCGGCCTCGATCACTCGCTCCATCCCGTCGTGGATGAGCGAGATGCAGCCGTTGGTCAGCGTTTCGCTCAGCGCTGGCTCGAGCATCGCCATCTGCGACACGGTGATCCGGTGACAGGTGCTGATCGGGGCGAACATCGCCTCGGCCAGCCGCTGCGCGCGCTCCGCCTCTGTCTCGCCGCCCCACGCGGTGGCGAACACGAGTGCCTGGCGGGCCAGTCCGCCGCCCCAGAAGTCGCGCCGCGCCTCGGCCGTCTCCTCCTCGAGCAGGCTGTAGAGCGGCGGATGGGTCGGATGCACGACGTAGCAGTTGACGTCGTCGCGGCGCGGTATGCGGTCGGAGGCGAGGGCCGCCGGGTCGAGGAACAGCATGCTGGTGCCGGCGTCGAGCATCGGCACCACATCTTTCGCCACGTCCTTCACGATCGAGTCGTTGATCGCGAACACGACGAGCTCGGCGCCACGCACCGCCTCCGCGGTCTCGACGGCCGACACACCGAGCTCGGCCATCAGCTCGCGCCCATGCGGGCTGGGCTCGACGAAGCGCAGCTCGTACTCGGGGTACTCGAGTAGCGACCGGGTGATGCGGCGGCCCATGTTTCCGCCGGCGCCGAGGATCGTGACCCGGATCGTCGGCTCCGCCCGCCCAGTGAGAGTAGGGAGGTTGTAATCTGGCATACTGCATTCCAGAATACAGGTCGGTGCAAGTGGGTATGACCGCTTCATGACCCGCCGCCCTCAACCCCGGAACGGATTCGTGATCCTCGTGTCGAGCGCGGCCGCCCTCGGCGGCCTGATCTTCGGCTACGACACCGCGATCATCGCCGACGCAATCGCCTTCATCACCGCCCACTTCCACCTCAGCACGGGCGCCTCGGGCTTCGTCGTCTCATGCGTCCTGCTCGGGGCCATCGCCGGCGCTGCGGTGGCCGGGCCGCTCAGCGAGGCCTTCGGGCGGCGCAAGGTGCTGTTCGCCACCGCGGCCCTGTTCGCGCTCGGCGCGGCGGGCTCGGCGGCCGCGGCGACGAGCGGAGAGCTCGTGGCGGCGCGGATCGTCTGCGGCCTGGCCATCGGCATGGCCGGGCTGCTCGCCCCGGTGTACATCGCGGAGGTCGCCCCGGCGCGCTGGCGCGGCGGTCTGGTGTCCACCTACCAGCTGGCGATCGGGCTCGGGCAGCTGCTCGCGTACTGCATCGGCGAGGCGGTCCTCAAGCTCGGCAGCCACGCCTCGCAGACAACGACCGAATGGCGCTGGATGCTCGGGATCGGGGTCGTGCCCGCCATGCTGTTCTTCGGGCTGCTGCTGTTCATCACCGAGAGCCCGCGCTGGCTAGAGAAGCAGGGACACACTGACGAGGCGGTCGCTGTGCTGCGACGCGCCAACGGGGAAGAGCAGGTGGTCGAGCGCGAGCTGGACGGCATCCGCACGGCGATTGCCGAGAGCAGCGGCTCGTGGCGCGAGCTGCTGGCCCCTGGCGTGCGAATGACGCTCATCATTGGAATCGTCATCACGTTCCTGCAACAGTGGGCGGGTATCAACGCGATCACCTACTACGCGCCGAAGATCTTCCAGAGCAGCGGCGCGAGCCTGCACTCGTCGTTCCTCGACACCGTGTTCCTCGGCCTGGTCAACGTCGCCTTCACGGCCGTCGCCCTGCTGCTCATGGACCGCGTTGGCCGCCGGCCGCTGCTCATCGGCGGCACGGCCGTCATGACGGTCATCCTGGCTGCCGTCGGCTGGGCGTTCGACAGCGGCAACTCCAACAGCGTCCTCGTCCTGGCGCTCATCCTCGCCTACATGGCGGTCTTCATGGCGACGATCGGATCGGGCATGTGGGTCCTGCTCTCAGAGATCTTCCCGACTCGGATGCGCGGTCCGGCAATGGCGATCGCCACGATCTCGCTGTGGGCGGCCGACTACATGGTCTCGCAGCTGTTCCCGAGCTTCCTCAAGGACTGGGGCGGCGGGGTCACGTTCTGGATCTTCGGCGGCGGCTCGCTGCTGCTCTTCGGGTTCATCACGGCCTTCGTCCCCGAAACCCGTTATCGGACCCTGGAGCAGATCGAGGCGGACTTCCGCGCGGGCGGCCTGCTGCGACGGGCGGCCGGAGCGCACGGCTCATGACCCTCAGGACTCGACGGCAAGCGGACGGTATCACGGGCGCCGCGTCGGGGATCGGACGGGCGATCGCAACGCGCTTCGCCGCGGAGGGCGCCCGGCTCGGACTGCTCGACGTCAACCGCGAGGCGGTCGAGGCGGTGGCCGATGAGCTGCGCCGGACGGGTGCGTGGGTCGACCCCTGGGCCATCGACGTGACCAATGAGACGCAGGTTTCCGACGCCATCCAAGCGGTGGCCGAGCGCTTGGGCGGCCTGGACATCGTCGTGCCTAATGCCGCAGTGCAGCTGTTCGGTGAGGACGCGCCGGTTACCGAGCTCACGTTGCAGACCTGGCGTCGCACCCTCGATATCAACAGCACCGGCCTGTTCCTCACCTGCAAGCACGGGATCCGGGCGCTGCTGGACAGCGGTGGGGGAAGCGTCGTCTGCACCGGCTCGCCGACTGGGATGCGGGGCTCGGCCTCGGGCTTCACCGCCTACTCGTCCAGCAAGGCGGCCGTGCTCGGGCTCGTCCGCATCATGGCTGCCGACTACGCCGCGCGCCGGGTGCGGGTCAACGCGGTCGTACCCGGGTTCACCGACACCCCGCTCGTCCGCTCGCTGATCGAGGACGAGGAGGCGCGTCGCCGCACGCTGATGCGCACGCCGATGGGCCGGCCCGGCCGTCCTGAGGAGGTCGCCGCGGTCGCGGTGTTCCTCGCCTCCGACGAAGCATCGTTTGTGACCGGCGCGCTCTACACCGTGGACGGCGGCGAGACCGCCGTCTGATCCGTCCCGTCGAGCAGCATGAGCTTGCGCTCGACTGCACGGGCGAGGGATTGGTCGAGCTTCACCTGGAGGTCCAGAAGCCTGGCTCCCGCGCGTAGGTCGGCGACCTGGGCTTCGATCACGTCGAAGTATCGGTCGCGCAGCTCAGTGTTGACGTTGACCTTGACAATCCCGCCGTCGATCGCCGTGAGGACGTCACCGTCGGGGATCCCCGACGCGCCGTGGAGCGACAGGGGCACGCCGACCGCCTGGCGGATGGCGGCCAGCCGATCCACGTCAAGTCGCGGCGGCGCCGCGTACCTCCCGTGGACGTTGCCGATCGAGACCGCCAGGCAGTTCGCGCCCGTGGCGCTGATGAACTGCGCCGCCTCAGCGGGGTCGGTCAGCGCGCCCCGGGTCGCGGCCGCAGCGATCTCCTCGTCGCCCGAGACGCGCCCCAGCTCGGCCTCGACGTGAGCGCCGTGTCGCTCGGCCGCCGACACGGCCTGCGCGACGAACGCCGCGTTGGCGTCGGTCGCGAGCCGGGAGCCGTCGGCCATGACAGCGCCGAAGCCGAGCTCGAGAGCGTGCTCGATGGCGGCCATATCGGTCTCGTGATCGAGCTGCAGGCAGCACGGCGCCCGTGCGTCGTCGGCCAGCGCGCGCACCGCGACGACGAACCGTCGTCCGATCGGCGAGGCGAGCGTCTGGGAGCTGACGAGCAGCATCACGCCGCGGCCGCGGCGTTCGGCGGCGTGCAGGACGGCGGCCGCGGTGGTGGCGTCATAGACGGTGAACGCGCCGACCGCGCGCCGGCGCCGGGCCGCGTGTTCGAGCAGTTCGCCGAAGCTGGCCAGCATCAGCGTCAGCCGTTCATCGCCAGCTCGGCGACCCTCGTCAGGTGCTCGGGCCCGCCGACGTTTCCGGGGAACACGAGGTAGGCGATTCGCCGCCCGCCGGTCTGCACCTCCCACAGCGCGACGCCGGGGGCCACCGGGCCGACGACCCGGGCCTCAACCGCGCCGAGGCCGTCACGCAGGACAACGTGCGACGTGATGCCGCCCTTGGCGATGAGCGCCTCCGGGTGCGGGCGGACGCTCGCGACGATCGTGGCCAGCCCGCGCGCGATCTGTTGCCCGGCGTCCATGTCGGTGAGGTCGTCGGGCCGCGTGCGCGGGGTGGCGACGAGCGCGATGCGCCGCTGGGCCAGCCGCCGGCTGGCGAGTTCGGCGACACGTGCGACCTCGGGGCCGGGGTCCTGCGAGGCGAGCCTCCGGACGTCGGGCTCGATCGCATCGACGCCGTGCGTACGGCGCAGGTGCTCGAGTTGGCGCGTCGTCCCCGAAACGTAGGAGCCGCATACGACGAGCAGCGAGCGAGGCCCGGTGCCCGGCAGCGCGACGGTCCCCTCGGCCAGCGTCCCGGACAGGACGCCGGCGAACGTCGGCGCGCAGCGTACGAGGACGTCGATACCCCGGGCCTCGGCCATCGCCAGTCCGCGCGCAATGGTCCGCAGGTCCGCGATCGTCTCTGCGTCCGGCGCGCAGGCGGCCGGACGCCCGCTCGCCTGCGTGGCGATGATCGCCTCGCACACCGCGGCCGGACCGCCCGACCGCAGGCGCTGCAGGCCGACCTCAGCGCCGTCGATGGCCCGCAGCTCCCCGGCGGTGCGCTCCTCCGCCCACTCGAGCAGCCGGGCCGACCGGTAGGCGAAGACGCCGTCGCGCGCGTACTCGGTCGCGTGCAGCGGGCGGTGCGTGCCATCGGTGATCAGCCAGTGCACGCCGCCGAGCGTCACCCGGCCCGCAGCGGGCAGCGCGGGCACGAGGAGCAGGACCGGCGCCCGGTCGGGGAAGGCCGCGGCGCGCACCGCCCGGTACTCCTCGGCAAGGTGGCCGCGCAGTGTGCTGTCTCCACGCAGCACGATGCGGCACCCAGGCAGCGCCTCCCGGGCGGCCGTCGCCGCCTCGCGGGTGACCTCGCAGGCCGACGCCGGCGACAGCGCCCGGATGTTCGTCATGAGGTGGACCGAGGAGCAGCCGGCGTCGGCGACGCGGCGCAGCCGCGGGATCGACCAGTCCAACAGCACCGGGACGTCGTGCAGCGCCTGCACCCCGGTGGGATCGTCATCGAGAACCACGTCAGTGCGGCCGCGCACAGATACGATGGTATTCGGCATGCCAAATGACTGGAGTCTGATCTACGGGCGCCCCGCGCCGCCTCCCCGGTTGCCGTCGCTCGTCGCCGGCGAGCTCTCCGCGAACGTCGCGGGCGGTGATGCGGTCGGAGTGGCGCATCGCGGGCGCGAGCTGCTGCACATCGTCGGCGTCCGCGTCCGCGACGCGGCCTGGGGAACGATCCCGTGCCGGCTCGAAGAACTGCAGGTCGAGCGCGGCGCGAGGGGCACGGTCGCCCGGACACGCGCCCGGTACGAGGGTGCGGGCATCGCCTGCTCCTGCGCGATCGCGATCGCGCTGAGCGCCGACAGCCTCGAGTACGAGATGGACGCCCTGGCCGAGTCGGCGTTCGAGTACGCCCGGATCGGCATCGTCGCTATCCATCCCTCGACGCTCACCGCCGGACGTCCGTTCCGCGCGCATGGTCGGCGCGGGTCGACCGAGGGGCTGCTGCCAACCCTGGTCGGCCCCCAGCGGGTCGTCGAGGGCGAGACCAAGCCGCTGTTCGACGCGTTCGAGCACTTGGAGATCGATGTCGAGCCCGGACTGACGCTCGCCTTCGAGCTGCAGGGCGACGAGTTCGAGATGGAGGATCAGCGCAACTGGACCGACGGGTCGTTCAAGACCTACTCGACGCCGGTCGGCACCCCGCTGCCCCAGCACGTCCACTCCGGCGCCCGCTGGCACCAGCGGCTCCGGCTCGAGGTGCGCGCGACCGCGGCGACCACATCCCTACGCGCGCCCGCCCGCGGCTCCGGGCGCCAGGGCGTCGTCGTCGAGACCGGCACCGCCGAGTCGGCAATGCCGCCGCTCGGCACCACATGGCGGCCGGCGAGCCCCGGTGACACATCTCCGGCGGCCAGCCTTGCCCCCGGGGTGCTGCGCGTCGAGCTGCAGAGCGAGCCGACGCTCGCGCTCGCCGCCTCGACCGCCGCCGCCGCGGTCGGGGCCGAGCTGGAGCTCGCTCTCCGCCTGCCGCAGGCCGACGCTGTGGTCCGGCGATGGCTGGCGGCCCTCGCGGAGGCCATCGCCGGTGAGAACGCTGTGCCGGTGCGCGTTGCGCCGATCCGCGAGGGGGACTCGGTGACCACCCCGCAGACCGTGCGGCTGATCCGTGAGTCGCTGCCCGGCGTGGCGGTTCTCGCCGGCAGCGCCGACAACTTGGCCGAGCTCAATCGCGATCCGCCTCCGGCCGGAGCGCCGCTGGACGGACTGTTCTTTGCGGCCAACCCACAAATGCACGACACCGACGATCGCTCGGTCATGCTGAGCCTCAAGGGACAACGCGACGCGGCGCGGACCGCCCGCACCCTGAGCGGTGGCCACCTCGTTCACGTCTCGCCGATCACCCTGCTGCCGGCGGCCGCGCCGCATGCCGATGTCCGCCAGCACACGCTGTTCGCTGCGGCCTGGCTGGCCGGTAGCGCGGCGGCGCTGATCGAGGCGGGCGTGGCGTCGGCGAGTTGGTTCGAGCTGTCCGGCCCGCGGGGGCTCGTCGGCGAGCACGGCGAGCTGTCCCCCGCGTTTCACGTCCTGCGCGAGCTCTGCGCGTGGCGCGGGCGCCGGCGACTGACCGTGACCGTCACCGATCCCGAGACCTGCGCCGGGCTGGCGACCGACCACGACGGCGAGCTGAGGCTGATGCTCGCCAACCTGACAGCCGATCCGGTCACGCTCGATGTCGACGGGATCGACCGCGGGGCGACGATCGGGCTGCTCGGGCCCGCGACCGCCGCGCAGGCCGAGCCGTTCGCCGCGTCCGAACGGTCTGCGGCGGGCGGCGCACCCGGGGTGCGCGTCGAGCTCGGCCCCTACGAGGTCGCTCGGCTCCGCGCGCTGTAACCCGGCCCTGGAAGCCAGCCCGTCGTCTGCTCGACGTCCAGGTGATGTGAGAACTCGGTGCACTCGATGCGCGCCCCGCACACCGGCTCGGGCACGAAGGCCGACGGTCGTCCCCGCCCCGATCCGAGCGCGTCGGGCGGCCCCGTGCCACCGATCGCGGCCACCGCGTCGAGGACCGAGTCCACCCCGAAGCACACGTGATGCAACCCCTCGCCGTTGGCCGCCAGCCACTGTGCGATCTCCGCGGACCCGTCGAGCGGCTCGACGAGCTGGATGAAGCAGTTGCCGGCGTCGAGATAGGTCAGGCGCACCGGAGGGTCGCTCCGCTCCTCGCTGCCGGCCACCTGCAGCCCCAGCCGCTCGCCGAGTTCGGCAATGGCCGTTCCGGTGTCGCGAACGGCGATCGCGACGTGGTCGAGACGGCGGACCCGGCTCATTCCGGCTCGGCCTGCGCGGCGTGCGCCTCGCACCACGCGGTGATCGAATCGGCGAGGTGCTCCTGCATGGCCGCCTCGGCGCCTTCGACGTCCTGCGCGGCGATGCGGTCGAGAATCCGGCGGTGGTAGTTAGCCCCCATCGGGATCCGGCCCGGGACGATGAGGGTCACCCGGCGGATCTCAAGCAGGATGTCCCCGATCGAGTCGAGCATCACGACGAACAGCTCGTTGTAAGTGGCGGCGGCGATCGCCCGATGGAACTCGACGTCCTCGATCGACGCGACCTCGACATCATCCGTTGCGGCCATTCGCTCACAACGCTCGCGCAACTCGGCGAGATCCTCCTCAGTCGCTCGCTCCGCGGCGAGGCGCACTGCCGGGATCTCCAACGCGGCGCGCACCTCCTGGATCTTGCGGTACTCGACCTCGCCGCGTCCGCGCAGGAACAGGCTCATCTGCTCGCTGACGCTCGCCGCGTCGACGACGGCCACGTGAACCCCGCTGCCCGCGCGGACTTCGAGAACGCCCTTGGTGGCCAGCGCCCGGACCGCCTCGCGGATGACGGTGCGCGACACGCCGAATCGCTCGCCCAGCTCGCGCTCGGAGGCCAGGCGCTGGCCCGGGACGAAGTCGCGGCGCTTGATCGAGTCGAGCAGCTGCTCGGCGACGAGGTCCGAGAGCCGCGGGTTGCGCGGTACGGGCACGAAGCTGACCTTCGGCAGCGGCGAGCTGGCAGTACCGGCGAGGTCGACCGGCTCGGACGGGTCGCTTCCCGCCTTCGAACGGCTGGCGGTCATCGACGCAGCGTAGGACATCTCAGACGTGACTCCGAGTGGGACGTGCCCCGGCGTCTCGCTCATGTGATGATCGCCTGCACCTGAGCCCGAATCGGTCATACCGCATGCCATCATCTATATGCTAATATGCCAGAAATGGCTGAGGAAAGCATCGCAATCGTCGGCGCGGGCGCTATGGGCGGCGTGTTCGGCGCGCTGCTCGCCGAGTCCGGCGCCGATGTCACGCTGCTCGACCCCGACGCGCGGCTCGTGGATGCGGTCAACGCGCGCGGGGTCACGTTGCTGGAGTCCGGCGGGGAGCGAAACGTGCGCATCGCCGCCACCACCGACCCGGGTTCCCTGAGGGAGCCTTCGGTCGCCATCTTCTTCGTCAAGTGCCACCACACGAAGGCCGCGGCGGAGTCGGTCCGCCCGGCGCTCGGCCCGGACGCGACGGTCGTCTCGCTGCAGAACGGATGGGGCAACGCCGACGTGCTGGCGGGGCTGTTCGGCGTCGAACGGCTCGTGCTCGGCGTCACCTACACATCCGCCACGACGGTGGAGCCCGGCATGATCCGCACCTCCGGTGCCGCGCGCACGGTGCTCGGCGCGCTCGACGGCGGTCAGGCACGGGTCACGTCAATCGAGCGGGCGCTGCGCAAGGCGGGCTTCGCGACCGAGCTCCCCGATCGGGTGCTCGACGAGATCTGGAAGAAGCTCGTGCTCAACGCGGCCACCCTGCCGACCGCGGCGCTGACAGGACTGACCGCAGGGGCACTGGTGAGCACCGACGAGATGCGCCAGCTCGTCGACACCGCCGCCGCAGAGGCGGTCGCGGTTGGCCGCGCGCAGGGGTTCGACGTCTCGGTCGACGAGCGGCTGCAGAGCATCCACGCGGTCTTGGAGGCGGCTGGCTCAGGCAAGGCCTCGATGCTGCAGGACGTCGAGGCCGGCCGCCCGACCGAGATCGACGTGATCAGTGGGGCCGTCCTGCGCAAGGCCCAGGAGCACGACATCGACACCCCGGCGACCCGCGCGCTGTACGCGCTCGTGACCGGACTTGAGAAAGCGAGAAACCAGAGGTGAGCACGCGGATCCGCTTTCTCGGCATCGCCGGGTACGAGATCGTCTCCGACGCCCATCGGATCCTCGTCGATCCCTGCCTCAGCGCGCAGTCCAACCCGCCCCTGACGCCCGACGAGCTCGAGGCGCCCGACGTCATCCTCGTCAGTCACGCAGCGTTCGACCACTATGGCGACACCGCCGCGATCGCCCAGCGGACCGGCGCGCCGGTCGTGTGCGGCGCCGACGTGCGCCTGGCGCTGCTCGAACACGGGATTCCGCACGGGCAGATCCGCCAGACGACGTGGGGGATCGTCGTCGAGGTCGGCGGGGTCGTCGTCAGGCCGGTGGAGTGCCATCACTGGTCCTCGATCCGCCTGGCGGACGGGAGCACCGTGACGGGCAGCCCTATGGCATTCATCGTCGAGCCCGAGCCGGGCGTACGCATCTATCACTACGGCGACACCGCGCTATATGACATGCGGCTGATCGGCGAGCTGTACGAGCCTACGGTCGGGCTGCTCGGTTGCGCACAGCCGCTCGAGTTGGTCGACGAGACCGCCGCCGGCCGGCTGTTGACCGGGGAGATGTCGCCCGACGAGGCCGCCCGGGCGGCCGAGATGCTCGGCGTGCAGGTGGCGGTGGCCAGCCACTACCTGGAGCGCACACCAGAGGTTGACGAGTTCGTGCGGCTCGTGGCCGAGCACGATACGACGGCCGCCCGTCAGGCCGTCGCTCCCGACGTGGGCGACGTCATCGTCCTCCAAAACGGGGTGGCGTCGGTCGAGCGACGCGAACCGGAGGCGATCCGGTGAGGCTCGCGCGCTGCGTCCTGGACGGCCGGGAGCTCGTCGCCGTGCTGGACGAGCGCGGAGCCGCCGCGACCGGCTACGACGACATGCTTGAGCTGATCGCCGACGGCGAGCGCGGACTCAACGAGGCGCGACGCGCCGCGGCGCAGGCCACCCCCGCACAACCTGAACGGGTCCTCGCTCCCCTCGCGCCGGGCAAGATGCTGTTCTGCGGCGTCAACTATGCAAGCCACGCCGAGGAGAACCCGGCGGCGGTCATGCCGAGCGAGCCGTTCTTCTTCTCAAAGCTCCCCAGCGCGATCGTCGGACCGGAGGACCCGATCATCATCCCGTTCCCCGACAACCAGACCGACTACGAGGTGGAGCTTGCCGTCGTCATCGGCCGACGCGCGCGCCGCGTCAAGCGCGATCAGGCCCTCTCGCACGTGTTCGGCTACACGGTCGCTAATGATGTCAGCGCGCGCGACGTACAGTTCAAGGACAGTCAGATAACGCTCGGCAAGAACGCCGACAGCTTCGCGCCGCTCGGTCCGTGTGTGGTGACCGCCGACGAGATCGATGATCCGTCGCGACTGCACGTCGCCACGCATGTCAACGGTGAGCTGCGTCAGCAAGCCGCGACCTCCGAGTGGCTGTTCGATGTTCCGGCGCTGATCGAGTTTCTCTCTCTGACGATCACGCTGGAGCCCGGTGACATCGTCACCACCGGCACACCGGCGGGGGTTGCGGCGTTTCGGCAACCCCCGCCGTGGCTGGCGCCGGGGGATGAGGTGACGGTGGAGGTCGCCGAGATTGGCCGTCTCACCAATCCGGTGATTGCGGGATGGGAGCAGTGAACGGTCGCGCACTCGTTTTCGAGGGTCCCGGGCGACTCTCGGTCGTCGACCGCGAGCCGCAGCCGCTCGGGGCGACCGAGGTGCGCATCCGGACCAACTCCGCGGGCATCTGCGGCTCCGACGTGCACGGCTTCACCGGTGCCAACCAGCGCCGCGTTCCCGGCATGGTCATGGGTCACGAAGCGGTTGGCGTCGTCGTGGAGCGCGGCTCCGACGTCACTGACCCGGCAGTCGGCGACCGCGTCGTGCTCAATCCCGCGGTCACCTGCGGCGAGTGCGAATTCTGCCTCGGCGGCGCGGACCATCGGTGCCCCTCCCGCCGGCTGTACGGATGCGTGTCCGAACTTCCCGGCGCGTTCGCCGACAGCTTCGTCGTCAACGCGGTCAACGCCGTGCCGTTCGAGGGGCCCGCGCCGCTGGAGTGGGGCGCTCTCGTCGAGCCGTTCGCGGTCGGCGGCCACGGCGCCGGCTTGCTCGGAGGCCCGCTGGAGCACGGGGTGCTCGTCATCGGCGCCGGTCCGATCGGCGTCGGAGCGGCGCTCGGCGCCCGCCGGCGCGGCATCGACCGCGTCGTCGTCTCGGAAACGAACGCGCACCGGCGCGCGGTCGCGGAGACGCTGGGCCTGCGCACGTTCGATCCCGCCTCCTCGCTGGCGCTCGAGCCGTTCGACGGGGCGGTCGAATGCGTCGCCGCCCCCGCCACGCTGCGGGACGCGCTGACCCTGACGCGACCCGGCGGGGAGATCGTCGTCGTCGGGCTGGGCGCGACCGAGATGGAGTTCTCGGTGCAGCAACTGGTTGTCGGCGAGCGCGTGATGCGCGGCTCGTTCAACTACTCGCGCGCAGAGTTCGCCGCGGTCGCTCGCTGGGTGTCGTCCGGCGAGGTCGATCTCACCCCGGTGATCGAAGCGCGCGTCGACATCGAGGGGCTGATCGAGGCCTTCCACGGCTACGCCGCGGGCAGCTCCGACGCCCTGAAGACGGTCTTTCAGCCCGGGTTGACCCCGGATGGCACACGGTCGTGAGACACAGCAGCGCGACATCTATGCGACGCGATTGAGTCGCGTCGCGTTCAAGGAGGAGGAACGAGGAAGTGAGACAGCGAACTGTTGACCATGGCAGGTCGCGGTGGGCGATCCTGCTGGCCGGCGTGGTGGTGATGCTCGCGCTGGCCGTTGCCGGCTGCGGATCGACTAAGTCGGGCGGCTCGGGTGGCGGCTCGGCCAGCACCGGGACCGTGGGTGGCTCGTCAGGTGGTTCGACGACGAAGAAGGGCAACTATACGATCGCATTGAGCAACTCGTTCCTGGGCAACACGTGGCGCCAGACAATGGTCAAGGTGTTCGAGCGCACGGCCCAGCAGGCTCAGCGACAGGGCCTCATCAAGGCCTACAAGGTGGAGAACACGAGCGACAACACCGCAACCGAGCAGATCGCCCAAATCAAGAGCCTGATCCTTCAGCACGTGAACGCGATCCTCATCGATGCGGCCTCGCCCTCCAGCCTGAACCCGACGATCCAGCAGGCGTGCAGCGCGGGAATCACCGTGGTCGTGTTCGACTCGCTGGCGACCGCTCCGTGTGCGTACAAGCTCGAGGACTCGATCTTCCAGTATGGGTATGACGAGGGGCACTTCGTCGCGAAGGCGATGGGCGGCAAGGGCACCGTTCTGATGGTGCGCGGCGTCGTCGGCTCGGCTCCCGAGGCGGCGATCCATGCCGGCCAGCTCAAGGCGCTGCACCAGTTCCCGCACATCAAGGTCGTCGGCAATCTGATCGGCCAGGCGAGTGACTCGGTGACCCAGCAGGCGGTCGCCGGTGCGCTCTCAAGCCTGCCGCCGATCCAGGGCGTTGTCACCGGCGGCAGCTCGCTCGGCGCCGTGCAGGCGTTCCAGAGCGCCGGCCGGCCGATCCCGGCGGTCGCCTTCGACAACTCGGGCGAGGGCCTGCGCTTCTGGGCGAACGAGCTCAAGAAGAACCCGAAGTACTCTGCCGTGTCGCTGCGCACCGAGCCCGGCCAGGCATCGGCCGCATTCTGGCTGGCGATGGACGTCCTGCAGGGTCAGAAGGTCAAGAACCGGATCTACACCTTCCCGAACCTGATCATCACCCGCAAGACGCTGCCGATGTGGCTGAAGGCCACGCCGGATGGATCCGTGGCGGCGTGGCTGTGGACCCGTGAGGAGACCCAGAAAGTGATCGAGGACAACCTGAACGGGAACACGAAGAATCTGCCTCACCCCGCGACCCCGGCGAACCTCGGGTAGGAGAGCCGATGGCGCGGCAGGCCGCGACGCCGGAGCCCCCACCGCGTCCCGCGGCCCCCGACGCAACGCCCCTCGTGCGGCTGGAGCGTGTCAGCAAACGCTACGGCCGCACGCGGGCGCTCGCGGGGGCCGACCTGGAGGTGAACGCCGGCGAGGTCTTGGGTCTCGTCGGTCACAACGGCGCCGGTAAGAGCACGCTCATGCGGGTGCTCGTCGGAATCACCAAGCCCGACGAGGGCCAGATGAAGATCGAGGACCGACACGTCGACGATCTGTCGCCCGAGGGTGCCCGGGCGGCGGGGATCCGGATCGTGTTTCAGGAGCTGTCGCTGAGCCCCGACCTGCGCGTGTTCGAGAACGTCGTCGTCGGCGCCGAGATCCCCCGTGGATGGCGCTGGCGCCCGCGATCCCGGCGGCTGATCATGGCCCAGCTCGACGAGATCTTCCCCGGCCACGGTATCTCGGCTTGGGCGCGAATCGAAACGCTCAGCCTCGCCCAGCGCCAGATGATCGAGATCGCGCAGGCGACCCTGCGCGAAGGCAACACTCGTCTCGTCATCCTCGACGAGCCCACCTCCGCGCTCGGCCGCGGCGCCTCCGAGAGCCTGTTCGCGTTCATGGACTCCGAGCGGCGCCGCGGCGTGTCGTTCATCTTCATCTCGCACCGGATCGCCGAGATCCTCGGCCACACAGACCGGGTTGCGGTCATGCGCGACGGTAAGGTTGTCGCCACGCGCCCATCCGACACGCTCACCGAGGACGACCTGGTGACGCTGATGGGCGGAAGCGTCGGTCCCGCCGAGACACGGGCTGCGCGCCGGGCACGGTCGAGCGAGACCGTCCTCGCCGTCGACGCGCTGAGCACCGGCCGGCTTCGCCAGGTCTCGCTGACGCTCGGTCGCGGGGAAATCGTCGGGCTCGCCGGCCTGGAGGGGCAGGGCCAGCGTGAGCTGCTGCTCGAGCTCTGGCACAGGCGCTTTCGCCGCGGCCGTCGCGGACTGCGCGGCGCCGGGCGGATGGCGTTCGTGACCGGCGACCGTCAGGAGAGCGGAGTGTTCGGGCTATGGCCGCTGAAGCTCAACATCTCGATCGGCGCCTTGAGCCAGGTTTCCCGCGCAGGCGTCATCGATCTCGCCTCCGAGCGACGCCTGACCGCGGAATGGCTGCAGCGGCTCAAGGTGCGCGGCACCGCCCAGACCGGGATCCTGGAGCTCAGCGGCGGCAACCAGCAGAAGGTGCTGATCGCTCGGGCACTCGCCGCGGGCGCCGACCTGATCCTGCTCGACGATCCCTTCCGCGGCGTTGACATCGGAACGCGCCAAGACACCTATCGGCTGATCCGCTCGGAGGCCGCGGAGCACGGACGCTGCTTTCTGTGGTTCAGCACCGAGAACCTCGAGCTAGAGCAATGCGACCGGGTGTACGTGCTCGCCGAGGGCGCGATTGTGGCCGAGCTGTCGGGCGAGGAACTCTCCGAGGAGCAGATCATCGCCGCCTCGTTCACGCGCGCCCGCGGACGTAACGGCTCAGCCGCGGCTGCAGTGGAGCCGTCGCCGTGAGCGCGCTGCGCCTGCGCGACCTCGGCGTTCGCCGGACCGTCCGGCAGCTCGGCGACTGGCGCGAGCTGCTCGTCTCGCTGCTGCCGGCCATCGCGCTGGCCGCGATGCTTGTGTGGGCAGAAACGCTGCAGTCGGGATCGCTGTCCTACCTCGGCCTGAACCTGCTGCTTGAGCCCGCGATCCCGCTCGTGTTCGCCGCGATCTCGCAGATGTTCGTGATCGTGCTCGGCGACATCGACTTGGGGACCGGAACGCTGGTCGGCTTGGTCAACGTCATCGTGGCCCGCTGGCTGATCGGCGATCCGCTGCTTGTCCTCGCCTGCTTTGTCGGCATCGTCGCCGCCTACGCCGCTCAAGGCGCCCTGATCCACATCCGCCAGATCCCCTCGATCATCGTGACGCTGGGCACCTCGTTCATCTGGGCCGGCCTCGGACTGCTCGTGCTGGCGGTTCCCGGCGGGACGGCACCTGCCTGGCTGACGAACTTCTTTACGACCGCGCCGGTCTGGCTTCCGTTGCCGGTCTGGATCGCGATCGTGGCGGCCGTCGTCGTCTACGTGATCACCCACCTGCTGCCCTACGGCGCGGTGCTGCGCGGGGCGGGGTCCAATGACTCCGCCGTCGCCCGGTCGGGGTGGTCACTGCTGAAGATCAAGATCGCCTGTTACGCGCTGGCGGCGTTCTTCGCGATCGTCTCGGGCTTCACACTGACGGGGATCACCTCCTCGGGCGACTCGACGGCCTCGGCGAACTACACGCTGCTGGCGATCGCCGCAGTGATCCTCGGCGGCGCGAAGTTCTCCGGCGGACGGTCGGTGCCCATCGGTGTGGTCATCGGTGCGCTCACGCTCGGCCTGATCGGCCCGGTGCTCGGACTGGCCAACGTCTCATCCGACTACCAGACCGGCGCGCAGGGGCTCGTGTTGATCCTCGTGCTCGCTGGGCGAGCCGTCACAAAGCGGGCACGCTGAATGTCGACCTCGGCACGAACCGGTGATGACGTGACCCCACCCAGCGGCGACCAGGCTGCCGCCGGCGAGGAGACCGCGCCGCTGCGCCGGCGCGGCGGTCTGCTGACCGCCGCCCGTGAGCGCGCCGACGCATTTCCGTGGGTTTGGGCGTTCCTGGGCACGATCGCGATCTGGATTGCGATCAGCGCCTACACCGGCCACAGCCTCGACGGCACGTTCACCGCCTCGCTGTCATTTGCCCCCTACCTGGTGATCGTCGGCATCGGCCAGATGTTCGTGATTACTGCCGGCTACGGAAGCATCGATCTGTCGGTCCCGTACGTAATGACATACGCCGGCTTTCTCTCCGTCGGAGTGATGAACGGTGGCCAAGGTTCGATCGTGCTCGGATTCCTGGTCGCCATCGGGGCGGGACTGGCCGTCGCAGTCATCAATGTGCTCGCGATCGAGCTGCTCGACATCCCGCCCATCGTTACCACGCTGGCCACCGGGCTGATGGCGCAGACGGCGATCTCGGTCAAATCGGGCAACTTCAACGCCTCCGTCGACCCATCGGTGCACAACTTCACGACCGCCAGGCTGGGATCGATCCCTGTCTTGGCGATCCTCGTCCTCGCGTTCGCGGTGCTCGCCGGGTTCGTCCTGCACCGGACTCGCTTCGGACGTCGCCTGCAGGCGATCGGTCAAAGCCGGCCTGCCGCCGACCTAGCGGGTCTGCGGGTCAACCTAACGCTCGCGATCCCATATCTGATTAGCGGCGTGCTTGCCGCGATCGCCGGCGTGCTGCTCGCCGCCTATGGCTCACCCTCCGTCGACATCGGCGATCCCTACCTGCTGAACTCGATCGCGGTCGTCGTGATTGGAGGCACACTGATTCAAGGGGGGCGCTCAAACGTCACCGGCGTCTGGGGCGGCGCGCTGTTCATCACCCTGCTCGTGACGCTACTCGGCGTGCTCAACATCAACCCCGCCACACAGAACGTCGTCAAAGGAGCCCTGATCATTTTGGTGCTCGTACTCGCCGGCTCAAAGAAGACGACCTGACCCACCGGAGCAGACGCTACCCACTCTCAACGTGGAGGAGCCCCACCTACCCGCGGTTGCCGATCGTCACCTGGTCTGGGTGCAGCGCCGATCTGCCACAGCTCCGCTACGCGGCGCACCGTCACCGCCTTGAGCACGTCTACACCGAGACCGACGCCCGGCACGTCGATCTCTTCCAGCACGCGAGACGCACCATGCGCATTCCCGATCCCGGGCTGTCCCTGAAAGCCGTGGCGGACTACTTCGCCATCCCCAGGGTCAGCGACATCACCGACGGGCTGCAGGCACAGTTTCTCTACGCCGACTACCGAGCCTGCCGCGAGCGCGAAGACCGGGCCCGCCTGAAGACCGAGCTGGTCGCCTACAACCGCGATGACCTGGAGGCAACCGCGGCGATGGTCGGCATCATGCGCGACGGCCCGGACCTCTGGCCCGCCGCTCAACCCAACCGTTGGGAAGAGCAGCGCACGCGGCGGCCGATCCGGGCGCCACGAATGCGACCCCGGCTGGGACTCACTCCTCGCCGGCTGACCCGTACGGAACCACGCGGTCCCGGCAACGGGCGGCCGGACTTGCGACCGGAGGCGTCTGCTGACCCGCTCAACCCGCTCAACCTCCCCTTCTGAGGACGGACGGCTCGCGCCGCCCGCGCGGCTCACCCACGGCCTCTGGCACGCCCAGGTGCCCGAGCCCGCGGCTCGTCAACGCCGCCTGAGCCGAATAGGATGACGCGCCGGCCGCTCGCCACGGCTGGCGCGCATCAGTGACCGAACGACAAGGAGACACCCTATGTCGTCACGAGGGGAGGGCAGATGGGATTGACATCTCGGACGTTGTTCGAGGGCGAGGCTCGACTGAGTGATTTGGGCGACGACCCCGAGGGGACGGACGTGGTGGCCCAGGTGCAGTTCAAGGCCCATGGGCGCCCGGAGCAGCCCCGCGACCTGGCGGCGTTCTTACCGATGACCGTGGTGGCGGCCCTGCGAGATTGCCGTGCGGCCCCCACGCACACGCAGCCGTTCCTCGACATCTGCGGCGAGCTGGCCGACGCCCTACTCGGGTGGAATCCGACGGCGAACCCGTTCTCGCTGCGTCAGACAGTGGACGAGCCTTCCCTGTCCCGGGAAGACATCGCCATCATCTACGGAGACGAGCAGCAACCGAACGAGGAGATGGTCGACTCGTGGTTGCGTCAGTGCCTGCCGCGGGTGCACGGCGACGGCACCGTGAGCGGCCACCGCAGGCGCTTCAAGGCCGAGTTGAGAATCCCCGTGCGCGTAGTAATGCTGCTCGGTGCGCCCCCAAATATGTAGGTCGACCGGGGTTGGCGAAGGTGGATACGCGCGCGTCGGGTGAGGAGCCCCGGAGGGGCGACGATCCGGACGTCAGCCCAGGCGGAGGACGAAGGCGGCTGCCGGTCCGATGCTCCGGGCCCTCGGTGACCGGTAGGAGGTCTACAGTGACGACGGCAAGACGCACGTGACCGAGCGGCGCGGGTACGCCCTCGACCTGGTCCCCAGGAAGGATGCTCCGATAAGCCCTGATGACGTCTGCGGTTCGGTGACGAGATGAGCGTGCACCGCAACCGCGTCGGCGGTTGGGACGTCCGCTGGCGGGAGGGCGGTCGATCCCGGTCAAAGACGTTTCGCCTCAAGCGCGGCGCCGACCGCTTCGACCTCCAGGTCAAGGACGCCAAGCAGACCGGGATGCTCTCCCGGATCCACGACGGCGCCGAGACGCTCGACGAATACGTCGAGAACACATGGGCGCCGATCCACGCCGCGGCGCTCGCACCGAGGACACGCACCCTCTACACCGGCCTCTACGACGGGCACATCAGCCCGACCCTCGGCGGCTACCCGCTGCGCGACCTGACACCGGAGATCATCGGCCGCTGGCAGGCCGACCGCCTCGCCGCCGGCGCCGCGCGCGAGCGCACCCGCAAGGCGCTCACGCTGCTGGGAGGGATCCTTCAGCGCGCGGTCGAGGCGGGGCGGATCCCGGCCAACCCACAGCGGCTCGTGCGCAAGGCCCCCGCCGTGGCGCGCGACGAGGTGCGGCCGCTCGCGCCGATCACCGTCGAACGGATTCGCCAGGCGCTTCTCGCCGGGGCGGGCCGCGACGGCGCATCGACCAGGCACGACGTGCGTGCGCTGCGCGAGCGCGACGCCGTCATGGTCTCCCTGCTCGCCTACGCGGGGCTGCGTCCGCAGGAGATGCGGGGCCTGTGCTGGAGTCATGTGCAGGAGCGGACGCTGGTCGTCCACGCTCCGAAGACGGTGCGCCACCGCGCCCAGCCACGGACCGTACGGCTACTCGCCCCGCTCGCACAGGACCTCCGTGAGTGGCGGCTCGCGTGCGGCCGACCGGCTGATCGAACGCCGGTGATCCCCGCGCTCGACGGATCGACGATGAGCGAGAACGCGTTCGAGATGTGGCGGAGCCGGGCGTGGACGGCCGCGCTCGCGGCCGCGGGCGTCCCGTATCAGCGTCCGTATGACCTGCGCCACAGCTTCGCCTCGCTGCTGCTGCACGAGGGGCGCTCGGTCATCTACGTCGCGCGTCAGCTCGGTCACGGCGCGGCCCTGACGATGACGACCTACGGCCACGTGATCGACGAGCTGGAGGACGCTCCGCGAATCGCGGCGGAGGACGCAATCCTCGCCGCACGCCGCGGCGAGGACGTTCGGACAGAGTTCGGCCGCGGCGCGTAGGCCCGCCGGCGGCAGACCGCTCGAACGTCGCGTCCATACCGCCGCTCCGCCGGCGAGGTGGCCGGCGTCATGTGGCGGCTGAGCCGTCGCGCGGGTGCGCGAGGTGGGCGATGTCATCGCCGAGCAGCTAGCCGACGCAGATCAGGCTCCCGAGCTCGGCGGTTCCAGATGCGCAGGCGGGCGAGCGGTGGAGGCCTGATTGTTCCAACAGGTGATTGCGACGTCAGCCGCCCGCCGCGACAAGGATGTTCGGACAGAGTTCGGACAAGCTCGACGGGCTCCACCTGCGCTCAGCCATGAAAGTGCCGCTTTGCAGGTATTTCAGTCAGCGCCCGCGGCAGGACTCGAACCTGCGACCCACGGCTTAGAAGGCCGTCGCTCTATCCAGCTGAGCTACGCGGGCGGGGTGCCCAGGGTACCCGCCGTTCCGGGTGCGGCCCGGCAGCGGCGGACAGCGCACTCGCCCGCAGGATCCGGGAGGGGGCTGCATGATCGGGACGCGACGATCCCGGCGGCGTGGGAACCGCCGCAGTTCCGCAGCAAAAGCTGACGGCTTTCGGTGCAACGGGTTCCGGGGGCGAGATCGTGCCGATCTACACGATGTGGTCTGGCTCGTGGTTCTCAGCATCGCGCTCGTCCTCGTCTGGGGCGCGAGCGAGCAGTGGCACATCGCGGGTGTGCGGCGGCGAGTCGCGCACGCATTTCGCAGCGAGCGCCGCCCGGACAGCGACGACCACGGCCGCGGCCGGCCGCGTTGATGCCGAGAGCGGCACGGCGGGGACCGAAGCCCGGAGCGCGCTGGTAGATTGATCCCTCCCACGGTGGGCGTAGCTCAGCTGGTAGAGCTCCTGGTTGTGGTCCAGGCGGTCGTGGGTTCGAGTCCCATCGCTCACCCTCCCTTTCCCTCCCTTCTCGTCGGCCGGCGGCCCGCGCGCCCTCCGTCGCCACGTCCGTTCGCCTCCGGACGTCGGATGATCGCCTCCCCGCAGCTGCAGGCCGGGTGGCGGCCGGCCGAGCCGGTCATCGCATGAGATACGCTCGCCCGTCGTGCGCCGCGCGCCGCCCACGGATCCGCTCGCCGCGGCGGGACTGGCGGCCTTCGTGGCCGTCTTCGAAGCCACGACGGTGCACGGAGCCGCGGATGCGCTGAACCTCACCCAGTCGGCGGTGACCAAGCGGCTGCAGGCGCTCGAGCGGCGCGCCGGCGTCGAACTGTTCGAGCGGGGCCGCTTCGGCATGCGACCGACCGGCGCCGGGCGGCTGCTCTACCCGGAGGCCAAACAGGCGCTCGCCGCACTCGATCACGCCCAGGCCGTGCTCGACGGGCATCGTGAGATCGCGGGCCGTGCGCTCTCGCTCGCGGCCAGCCACACGATCGGCGAGTTCCTGCTGCCCGGGTGGCTGGGGGAGTTTCGCCGGCTCGAGCCGGGGATGCGCGCGCAGATCGAGATCCTCAACTCGGCCGCCGTGCTCGACGCCGTGCGTGCGCGCCACGCGCCGATCGGCTTCGTGGAGGGCGTCGACATGCTCGAGGGCTTCGAGAGCGTCGTCGTGGCGCGGGACACGATCGTCGTCGTCGTCGCGGCCGGCCACCCCTGGGCGCGACTGCGCAGCATCGATCCCCACCGGCTCGCCGAGGAGCCCTACATCACGCGGGAGTCGGGCTCCGGAACGCGAGCGGTGGCGCAGGACGCCCTCGCCCGGGTCGGCGTTGAGCCCTCGCCGACGCTGGAGACCGCGAGCCTGCAGTCGATCAAGCGAGCGCTGCTCGACGGCGGCTACTCGCTGCTCTCGCCGCTCGCGGTCGACGCGGAGCGGCGGGAGGGGAGCCTGTGCGCCATCCCCCTGCGGGGAGCGTCCCTGAGCCGCGAGCTTCGCGCGGTCCACGATCGACGGACCCACCTCACGGGGCTGCCGCGCCGCTTCTGGTCCTGGCTCTGCGAGCGCGAGGGCCCCGGGATCGCACGCCGGGCCGAATAGCGCGGTGAGCGGCCGGCCGGGCCCCGATCTCCGCGCGCACGTCTCAGATTCCGATTCGGAATCGAATGAGTCGGAATCGGATTTGATGCTCCGGGCCGGCTCGCCGAGCATGGAACCCGTGACGCGGTTCGGGTTCGTGATCGACCAGCGCTCGTGCATCGGCTGTCACGCCTGCACGGTTGCCTGCAAGGAGGAGCACGGCGTCGAGCTCGGCGTGTTCCGCACCTGGGTGAAGTACATCGAGCAGGGGGAGTTTCCCGACACGCGTCGCTTCTTCTCGGTGCTGCGCTGCAACCACTGCGAGGATGCGCCGTGCGTGAAGGCCTGCCCGGTGACCGCGCTGTTCAAGCGCGAGGACGGGATCGTGGACTTCGATCCGCAGCGGTGCATCGGCTGCAAGGCGTGCCTGAACGCCTGCCCCTACGACGCGCTCTACATCGACCCGAAGAGTCACACCGCGGCGAAGTGCAACTTCTGCGCCCACCGCGTCGACGTCGGTCTGAAGCCCTCCTGCGAGGTGGTGTGCCCCACCGACGCGATCCTCTCCGGCGATCTCGAGGATCCGGACTCGGAGATCACCCGGCTGATCGACACCGAGGCGACGCACGTGCGCGCGCCGGAGCAGGGCACCGGGCCGAGCGTCTTCTACATCGGCGCTCAGGAGGCGTCGCTGAACCCGACGATCGTGTCCGGCGGCGATGCGTTCCTCACCACCGAGGTGCCGCCGACCCAGGCGGAGAAGCTCGCGCCGCTGGCGCCGACCGCGACCGCTCGGGTGATGAGCGATATCGCCCATCCGCCGCCGTGGGGTTGGCGGGTCTCCAGCTATTTCCTGTCGAAGGGGATCGCCGCCGGGGCGATGCTGCTCGCGGTGCTGATGCTCGTGATCGGCTCGCGCGGGTCGAGTCTGGCCGACGTCGTCCCCTCGGCGCTCGCGCTCGTCGGCATCGCGGTCACGGGGATCTTCCTGGTGAGCGATCTCAAGCAGCCGCTGCGGTTCCACTACCTGTTCACCAGGCCGCAGTGGAGGTCCTGGCTGGCGATCGGCTCGCAGCTGATCAACCTCGCCGCGATCGTCGCCACCGCGTTCCTCGTGGCCTCGATCGTCGGGGCCGACGGGGTGCGCGACGCGCTGCGCTGGCCGATGGTGCCCGCCGGCATCATGCTCGCCGCCTACACCGCGTTCCTGTTCAACCAGTGCGAGGGTCGTGATCTGTGGCAGAGCCCGCTGCTGCTGCCGCACACGATCGTCAACGCGCTGATCGCGGGGGCCGGTTCGCTCGGCATCGCCTCGCTGTTCGCTCACGCGCCCACCGGCGACGTCCGGGCGCTCGGCTGGACGCTCGTGCTCGGCATCGCGGCGAGCGCGACGATCATCGCGCTGGATCTCTTCGGCCTCACGCACCCGACGCGTCAGGCCGAGATCGCCGCGCGCAACCTGTGGCGTGATCGCTTCGCGAAGCGCTTCTGGGTCGGGGGCGTCCTCACCGGCCTGTGCATCCCCGTCCTGTTCGGGGTCGCCTACCTGGCGGTCGGCGGCCGGGGCCTGCTCGCCGCCGGCGGCGGGCTCGCGCTGGTCGGCCTGTGGTTCTACGAGGACGCCTGGGTGCGCGCCGGCCAGTCGGTGCCGCTCTCATGAGCTCGGGAATCGATCGCAAGGGCGCGCGACGCCCGACCGGCTACGGCCCCCGCGACCGGACGCTGCAGAGCTACCCGCCGATCGAGCGCTGGAACGACTGGACCGAGTACGACCCGGCGCGGTGGCCCGAGCGGGTGCCGCGCGCGTACATGCTCGTTCCCACGGTGTGCTTCAACTGCGAGTCGGGGTGCGGGCTGACGGCGTTCGTCGATCAGCAGACCCTGGAGATCCGCAAGCTCGAGGGCAACCCCTACCATCCCGCCTCGCGCGGGCGCAACTGCGCCAAGGGCCCTGCGACCGTCGACCAGGTCAACGATCCCGAGCGCATCCTGTATCCGCTGCGGCGCAGGTCCGGCTCGCCGCGCGGCGGGGGAGAGTGGGAGCGAGTGAGCTGGGACCACGTCCTGGACACGTTCGCCGAGCGCATGCACGAGGCGTTCGCGGCGGGTCGTCCCAACGACGTCGAATACTTCGTCGGCCGGCCGGGCGAGGACGGGTTCGCCGATCGCTTCCTGGAGACCTGGGGCTGTGACGGCCACAACTCCCACACGAACGTGTGCTCCTCCGGTGGCCGCGCCGGCTACGCGTTCTGGACCGGGACCGACCGGCCGTCCAACGACTTCGCCAATGCGAAGTTCATCCTGCTCATCTCCGCCCACCTGGAATCCGGGCACACCTTCAACCCGCACGCGCAGCGCATCACCGAGGCCCGTCACCGGGGCGCACGGGTCGCGGTCATCGACCCGCGGCTCTCCAACACGGCGACGACCGCCGATTACTGGCTCCCGGCGTGGCCGGGGACCGAGGGCGCGCTGCTGCTGGCGATCGCCAAGCTCCTCATCGATGAGGATTGGGTCGACCGGGACTTCATCGGCCGGTGGGTGAACTGGCGCACGTACCTCGCGCATCGTGCGCCCGGGGCCGAGCCGAGCGTGCAGCGATTCCTGGAGGAGCTCTCGGCGGAGTACGGGCGCTTCACCCCGGAGTTCGCCGAGGCCGAGACCGGCGTCCCGGCGCAGACGATCCGTCAGCTCGCGCGGGAGATCGCGCAGGCGGGCTCGCGGTTCTGCGCCCACATCTGGCGGGCGGCGGCCGCCGGCAACCTCCACGGGTGGCAGGTCACCCGCGCCCTCGTCCTCCTCAACGCCCTCACCGGCTCGATCGGGACCGAGGGCGGGATGTCGCCGAACGCGTGGGACAAGTTCGTGCCCGCGCCCTGGCGCCGGCCTGAGCCGAACCGGCGGTGGAACGAGATCAACTGGCCGCGGGAGTTCCCGCTCTCGTGCAACGAGATGAGCATCCTCTACCCCCACTTCCTGCTCGACGAGCGCGCCACGCAGCCGGTGCTGTTCACAAGGGTCCTCAACCCGGTGTGGACGTTCCCGGACGGCGGAAGCTGGATCTCGGTGCTGCGCGACGAGGGCAAGGTGGGACTGCACGGCGCGCTCACCCCGACGTGGTCGGAGACCGCATGGTGGGCCGACTACGTGCTGCCCATGGGTCACGCGCCCGAGCGTCACGACACCATGTCCTACGAAACGCACGCCGGGCGCTGGCTCGGCTTCCGGCAGCCCGTCCGCCGGGTCGCGATGGAGCGGATGGGTCAGCCGGTGCAGTTCACCTACGAGGCGAATCCCGGCGAGGTGTGGGAGGAGGGCGAGTTCTGGATCGAGGTCTCCTGGCGCGCGGATCCGGACGGCTCCCTCGGGATCCGCCGGTACTACGAGTCGCCCTACCGTCCGGGCGAGAAGATCACGATCGCGGAGTTCTACCGGTGGATGTTCGAGAACTCGGTGCCGGGCCTGCCGGAGAAGGCCGCCGCCGAGGGATTGGAGCCGCTCGAGTACATGCGTCGCTACGGCGTGGTCGAGATCTCGCGCGACGACTATCACCATCAGGAGGACGAGGTCACCGAGGGCCTGGAGGACACCGCGCCCGTCGGTGTCGAGCGCACGCGCCGGCGCCGGACGCCGAGCGACGGGCACATGCCGCTCGCGGGCGACCCCGACACCGTGGGCGTCGAGGTCGACGGACGGGTGCTCCGCGGCTTCAGCACGACCACGGGCAAGCTGGAGCTCTACTCCGAGACGCTCGAGGACTGGGGCTGGCCCGAATTCGCGGTGCCGACCTACGCCCGCACGCACGTGCACCACTCGCTGATCGATCACGCGCGTGCCGAGTACCTGCTCGTCCCCACCTTCCGGCTGCCCACCCTCGTCCACACCCGGTCGGGCAACGCCAAGCACCTCACCGAGCTCGCGCACGCCCATCCGCTGCTCGTCCATCCCGTGGACGCCGAGCGCATGGGGGTCGCCACGAACGACCTCCTCCGCGTCGAGACCGAGATCGGCTACTTCGTCATCAAGGCGCTCGTCACCGAGGGGATCCGGCCCGGAGTGATCGCCGCCTCCCATCACATGGGCCGCTGGCGGCTGCGCGAGAACGACTCCGGGGAACGGTGGTCGACCGCCCTGGTCGACATGCGGCAGGAGGGCGACGTCCTGAGCTTCCGTCGGGTCCACGGCGTCGAGCCGTTCGCATCCGAGGACCCGAGCTCGGAGCGGATCTGGTGGTCGGACGCCGGGGTGCACCAGAACATCACGTTCCCCGTCCACCCCGATCCGCTGAGCGGGATGCACTGCTGGCACCAGAAGGTCCGCGCCGCGCCCGCCCGCGAGGGCGACCGCTACGGCGACACGTGGATCGATCTCGCCCGTTCGCGCGAGGTGTATCGCAAGTGGATGGGCCTCACCCGCCCGGCGACGGGGGAGCAGCGCCGCCCGCTGTGGATGTTCCGCCAGGTCAAGCCGGCGCGCAGCGCCTACGCCCTGCCCCGGGACGGCCGGACCGAGGAGCTCCGCCGGCGGGCGCAGACCCGGCGACCGCTCGCCCCCGACGAGATGGCCGGCGCGGTCGACTGGTCCCCGCTGGAGGTCTGGGGGCCGCTGCCGGAGAGCGGCGGATGAGGCGGCAGCCCAGGCAGTTCGCGGCGACCTGGCCGAGCCGCTCGGCGCCGCCCGTGCCCGACCTCGACCTGCGGCGTCCGGGGCTCGTCGATCCCGCCACCCGGCGGGCGGTGCTGCGCGGCGCGCTCGCGGGCCCGCCCGCGCGCCCCGGCGTCCGCCGCCGGCGCTCGCGCGATGGCCCCGCCGCCCCGTAGGCGCCGGCGTCGCCGGCCGCGGCCGAGCGAGCGCCGGCGGGTCCCCGCGCCGCTGCTGCGCACCCGTGTCCCATCGGGACGGGGGGCGATGGAGCAGCCGAACGCGACGAGCGACGAGGTGCCGCTCACCCCGGGCTTCTGGCTCGCGGTGGCTCTCACCGGCGTGGGCACCGGGTTGGTCGCCATCGTCCTGATGTTCATCCTGTTCAGCGTCGAGCATCTCGCGTTCGGCTTTCACAGCGGCTCCTTTCAGGCGGCGACCGAGCGTGCCTCGCCGCTGCACAGGCTGCTCTCGCTGGCGATCGCCGGGGTCGTCGGCGGCGGGGCGTGGTTCGTGGTCCGCCGGCTGACGCGGGGCGAGAGCTCCGAGATCGACGATGCGATCTGGAGCGGTGACGGCCGCCTGTCGTTTCGCCGCTGTCTGGGGACCGGGGCGATCTCAGAGATCGTGATCGGAATGGGCGCCTCGCTCGGACGCGAGGCAGCACCGAAGCTCCTCGGGGGAGCCACCGGATCGGTGGTCGCCGGCTGGACGCGACTCTCCACCTCCCAGCGGCGGCTGCTGGTCGCCTGCGGGGGCGGGGCCGGACTCGCCGCCGTGTACAACGTGCCGCTCGGCGGAGCGCTCTTCACCGCGGAGATCCTGATCGGGTCGATGAGCCTGCCGGTCGTTCTGCCCGCCCTCGCGTGCTCGATGATCGCGACCCTCGTCGGCTGGATCTACCTGCCCGAACACGCGACCTACCTCCAGGTTCCCGCCTTCCACACGACGAGCTCCCTGATCGTGTTCTCGGTCCTCATCGGCCCGCTCTTCGGCGGTCTCGCCGTCCTGTACATCCGCCTCATCGCCTGGGTCGGGCACCATCGGGCGAGCGGTCGCGTGGCGCTCGGAGCTCCCCTCGTCGCGTTCACGATCCTCGGGCTCATCGGCATGCGCTACCCGCAGCTGTTTGGAAACGGAAAGGACATGGCGCACGCGGCGTTCCTCGGTGCCGGCACCGTCGGCCTGCTCCTCATCCTCGGCGCGCTCAAGCCGCTCGTCACCGCCCTGTGCCTGAGCAGCGGAGCCTCCGGAGGCGTGTTCACCCCCGTGATGAGCACCGGCGCGGTCCTCGGCGGAGCGCTCGGCCTCGCCTGGTCGCACGTGTGGCCCGGTTCGCCGGCGGGCGCCTACGCGATCATCGGCGGGGCGGCGATGATCGGCGCGGGGATGCAGGCGCCGCTGGCGGCGCTCGCGCTCATGCTCGAGCTCACCCACAGCGGCTTCTCGATCGTGGTCCCGATGATGTTCGCCACCGCGACCGCCACCGTCGTGGCGCGGCATCTCGACGGATACTCGATCTACTCGGCGCGGCTCCGGGCGCGGCCGGGGGAATCGCGCCCCGAGCCGGCGTCGTGACGGCCGCCGGCGGCGGGGCCGGCGTCGGCTGGGGAGCGGGCCGCGCGGCGCCTCGCGCCTACGATGCACGACGTGCCCGAGCTCGACCCCCCACCGTGCGCCCGCGAGGCCGTCGCCGCGATCCGTGGAGAGCTGGGGACGCTCCGTGCGTCGATCGACCGCATCGAGCGCAGGCTCGGGAACCTCGAGGCGGCGCCGGGCAGGCCGAGCGCCGCCCCTCCGCGATCGGAGCGCTACCTGCGGGTGCTGGTCGAGGTCTACGAGCGCGGGGGGCAGCCCGGCGTCGACAGCGAGACGCTCGCGCTGATCGGCCGTTCGCACGGATATGACCGGCGGGGGCTCGGCGGCTTCTTCACGGGCGCGCGCGCGCCGCTGGAGCGCCTTGGGGACCGGGTCCGGCTCACCCCCTCCGGAGAGGCGCTCATGGCCGCCTATCTCGAGGGGGCGGCCGAGTGAGCCGCCGGGAGCGCGTCCTCATCGACGGCGCCGGGCTGCAGGCCCGGCTCGACGATCCCCGGCTCGTGCTCGTCGAGGTGGACGAGCGCCCCGCGATCTACCGCGAGGGTCACATCGCGGGTGCGCACTGCGTGGACCCTCGCCGCGACCTCCAGGATCCGCTCGTGCGCGACATCGCTGGGCCGGCGGCGATCGCAAAGCTCTGGCACCGGCTCGGAATCACGCGCGAGAGCTCGGTCGTGCTCTACGGCGACAAGAGCAACTGGTGGGCGTGCTTCGGGTTCTGGCTGTTCCGTGTCTACGGGCTGCGGCGGCTGCGGCTGCTCGACGGGGGCCGCCAGGCCTGGCTGGCCGACGGACGCGCGTTCGACCGCGACGGTCCGCGGCGGCACAGCGTCGCGCTCACCGATGTCCCGCGACCGCGGCGACGCGCGGACCTGCGCGCCGATCGGGCGGCCGTCGCCGCGGCCGCCCAGGCCGGACAGCAGCTGATCGACGTGCGCACGGCGGCCGAGTTCCGCGGCGAGGTGCTCAGCGAGCCGGGGTACGGGCACGAGGCCGCCCAGCGCGCGGGGCACATCCCATCCGCGATCAGCCTTCCGTGGGAGCGACTCGTCGGCGCCGACGGAAGGATCCTCCGGGACGCCGCCCTCCGCGAGCGGCTCGCCGCCGGCGGCGTCAAGCTCGAGCTGCCGTCGATCACCTACTGCCGGATCGGCGAGCGCAGTGCCCACACCTGGTTCGTGCTGCACGAGGTGCTCGGAGCCCCGGCCCGGAACTACGACGGTTCCTGGGCGGAGTGGGGGAGCATGATCGGCATGCCGATCGCGGTCGGGGACTGAGCGGTCGAGGCGCGCTCGGGCGCATCGCGGGCGCGCACGATGGAGCGGACGCCCCCGCGGCGGGCCGGGGTGCGCGAGGCTCGGACGCGCTCGATCGGGCGGGCGGGCCGGGGTGCGCGAGGCTCGGACGCGCTCGATCGGGCGGGCGGGCCGGCGTGCGCGAGGCTCGGACGCGCTCGATCGGGCGGGCGCCCGAGCGCCGGCCGGCGCGCGAGGCAGTTGCTTTTCAGATAGCAGCGAGCTAACGTCGAAGTATCGCACGGGCCCGCGCGGTCCGCGCCCGTCCTCGCGGAAGGAGAGCCGCCATGCCATCGAGCCACGCCCCGTCGAGTCCACCCGCGGCCGGCCCGCGCCGGACATCCGCGCCACCGCCGACGAGGCATCATCGGATCGTCATCGTGGGGGGCGGGACCGGGGGGGCGACGGTGGCCGCGCAGCTGTGCCGCAGGCTCAGGCGACCCGACGTGGCGGTGATCGAGCCCTCGGAGACCCACGAGTACCAGCCGCTGTGGACGCTCGTCGGCGGCGGCGTCGTGCCGAAGGAGCGCAGCCGCCACCACGAGATCGACGTGCTGCCCCGGAAGGCGACGTGGATCCGCCAAGCGGTGGCGAGCTTTGCGCCCTCGGAGAACGCGGTGACGCTCGATGACGACAGCCGCGTCACCTACGACTACCTCGTCGTCGCGGTCGGCATTCAGCTCAACTGGGACCGGATCAAGGGCATGAGCGTCGAGCAGCTGGGCAGGGACGGTGTCTGCTCGAACTATCGCTACGACAGCTGCGAGGGCACCTGGCGCACGCTTCAGCAGTTCACGGGGGGGACGGCGCTGTTCACGAATCCGCCCCCGCCGATCAAGTGCGCCGGGGCGCCGCAGAAGATCATGTACCTCGCCGACGATCACTTCCGCAGGCGCGGGGTGCGCGATCGCGCGCGGGTGATCTACGCCTCGGGCACGCCCGGGATCTTCTCGGTCAAGGAGTTCGCGGCGACCCTGAACAAGGTCATCGAGCGCAAGGGCATCGAGACGATGTACAAGTGCAACCTCGTCGAGATCAAGCCCTCAGAGCACCGAGCGATCTTCCAGAGCCTGGAGAGCGAGGAGCGGACCGAGGTGGAGTACGCGATGATCCACATCACCCCGCCGCAGGGGCCGCCCGACGTCATCAGGAGCAGTCCGCTGGCCAACGACGCGGGCTGGGTCAACGTCGACAAGGCGACGCTGCAGAGCCCGGACTACCCGAACGTGTTCTCGCTCGGCGACGCCTCCAGCCTGCCCACCTCGAAGACCGGGGCCGCGATCCGCAAGGAGGCACCGGTGCTCGTGCACAACCTGATGGCCACGATGGCCGGAAGGCCGCCCTCGGAGTTCAAGCACTATGACGGATACGCGTCCTGTCCGCTCGTGACCGGCTACGGCAGGCTCGTCCTCGCCGAGTTCGACTACGAGCTCAAGCCGGCGCCGTCGTTCCCGTTCGACACGACGAAGGAGCGCTGGTCGATGTACCAGCTCAAGCGCTACGGGCTGCCCGCCATGTACTGGCACGCGATGGTCAAGGGCCTGGACTGGCCGCCCCGCCTTCCCGGCAAAGCGCGCCTCAGCGGCGCCCGGCCGTCCGCCGCTTGACATTCAACTGTTTGGTTGTATGGTTGCTTGCGTGGATGCGCTCAGCCCTGAGCTGGCCGAGTTGATCGCGAGACGCTTCGCGGTCCTGTCGGACCCGGTCCGCGTCCGCATGCTCGATGCGATGCACACCGCGGGCGAGCTGTCGGTCGGAGAGCTCGCCGACGTGCTGGGAGCGAGCCATGCGAACGTGTCCAAGCACCTGCAGCTGATGCTCGCCGAGCGGCTCGTCTCCCGGCGGCGAGAGGGCGCGCGGGTCTACTACCGGATCAGCGACCCCAATCTGATCGTGCTGTGCGAGGAGGTGTGCAGCGGGGTGCGCCACACGTTGCGGGAGCTCCGCGCAATCGTCGAAGTGTCGACCCAGGAGGCATGAATGATCTTCCGTCAGATCACCCACGACGATCTCGGGTGCGCGTCGTACCTGATCGGCGATGAGAAGGCCGGTGTCGCGGCCGTCGTCGACCCGCGGTTCGAGGTCGACGAGTACCTTGAGCTCGCCCGCTACATGGGCGTCTCCATCGAGCACATCTTCGAGACGCACAACCATGCGGACCACGTCTCCGGGCACGGACGGCTCGCGGCGGCGACCGGCGCGACGATTCACATCCATCGCGAGGCGGCCCCGGACTACGAGCACGAGCCCTTCGACGACGGCGACGAGTTCTCGCTCGGCGCGCTGACCGTCCGCGTTCTGCACACGCCCGGGCACCGGCCTGAGCACAGCGCGTTCGCGCTCATCGACACCCGTCGCGGCGCCGAGCCGTGGGCCGTGCTCAGCGGCGACACGCTGTTCGTCGGCGACGTCGCGCGGCCCGATCTGGCGATCGAGAAGTCCGAGGGCGCACGCGGCATCTTCCGCTCGCTGCATGACAAGCTGCTCGGCCTCGCGCCTGACGTCGAGGTGTGGCCAGGGCATCTCGGCGGATCGATGTGCGGCGGGCCGGGGATGGACATGAAGGTCTCCTCGACGATCGGCTACGAACGCAATCACAACCCGGTCCTGCGGATCGACGACGAGCAGCGGTTCGTCGACGAGGCGCTCGCCAAGCTCGGACCCCAACCGCCGAACTTCAGGGCGATCGTGGAGCTCAACCGGGGGCCGCTGCTCACCGAGGGGGTCGAGCTGCTGCCGCTCGCGCCCCGCCAGGTCGAGCACAAGCGTCGCAGCGGCGCGCTGCTCGTCGACGTCCGCACCGACCAGCAGTTCGACGACGCGCACATCCCCGGCGCGATCTGCAACCCGATGCTGCGCGCCGGGTTCGGCTCGAAGCTCGCCTGGCTGGCCGATCGCGACCAGGAGGTCGTCTTCATCGGCCGCGACGACGAGGACGGCCGGCGCGCGGGTCAGCTCGCGGTCGCAGTCGGGATCCGCAAGCTGAGCGGCTACCTGCATGGAGGCATGACGAGCTGGCGCCAGGAGAAGCGAAGCATCGAGCACATCGAGCGCCTGCCGGTCGAGGATCTCCCGGCGCGCCTGGAGGCCGAGCCCGATCTGCAGGTCCTCGATGTGCGCGACCGCAGGGAATGGGAGACGGGACACCTCCCGGGATCGGCGTTCACGACCTGGCACGACATCAGCGAGGTGCCGGAGGGATTGGACCCGGCCGGGCCGATCGCGGTGATCTGCGGCTCCGGGCAGCGCGCGGCGACGGCGGCGAGCCTCCTCAGCCGTCTCGGCGCCCGCCGGGTGATCCACGTCGTCGATGGCGGCGTGCCGCGACTGGGCCACATCGGCGTCGAGCTTGCGACGAGCGCGGAGACGGCGGTCGCCTGATCGGGCTCATGCTTCACCCGCAACTCCCATGGTTCCTCGCCGGTCCGGCCCTCGGGCTGTGCGTCGTCGCCTGCCGCCTGCTGCTCAACGGCCGGCTCGGGATCACCGGCGGCTATTCCGAGATCATCGCCAAGCTCCGAGCGGGATCGCTGAGCTTCGACTGGCGCGGATGGCTCCTGATCGGCGTCGTGCTCGGCGCCCTCGGCTTTGCGCTGGCGAGCGGCGGCCCTGATTTCCACGGGTACGGCTGGCTCACGCGGAGCCTCACCGGCAGCGGGCGGATCCTCGTCGCCCCGATCCTCCTCCTCGCGGGGGTGCTCATCGGCTTCGGGGCCAAGCTCGCGGGGGGCTGCACCTCGGGGAACGGCCTGAGCGGCAGCGCCATGCTCTCGCGTGCGAGCCTCGTCGCCACGGCGACGTTCTTCGCGACGGCGATCGTCGTCAGCTTCCTCACGCGGGCGATCGCATGAGCACGCGGCTCGCGGGGCTCCTCATCGGTGCGTGCTTCGGCCTCGTCCTCTCATGGAGCGGGATGACGAGCCCCGACGTCATCCGCGAAGCGTTGCTCTTCCAGAACGCCTACCTGTTCCTGTTCTTCGCCTCCGCGGTGCTCACGGCGAGCGCCGGGCTGTGGATCCTGCGCAGGATGCGGGTGCGCAGCCTCCTCACCGGCGAGCGAATCGACTGGCCGCCCACGCCGCTGCGTCGGCGGCACATCACGGGAAGCCTGCTGTTCGGCCTGGGCTGGGGCGTCGCCGACGCGTGTCCGGGGCCGATCGCCACCCAGCTGGGCCAGGGCATCTGGTGGGGGCTGTGGACCCTCGCGGGTGTGACCGTCGGCGTGCTTCTCTTCCTGCGCCGCGGCGAGCCCGACTCGGAGCCCGCGCGGGAGCGAGCGGCGCCTCCGATCACGGCCTGATCGAGCACGACCAACCTTTGCCCGTCCACCGCGTTGTGAGAAATAGACAGCCCGGCGCCGCCGCCACGGGGCAGACGAGCGGATGACGCGGGATCGAAGGGGGCGCAGTGCCTGAGGGGAATGACTCCCCTCAGGCACTGGTGCGCGGAGGCCAGGAGGCAACCGAACAAAACCTCGGAAACTTTCACGCCGAAGGGGTGGCGTTCGGCGGCGCGGAGGTTCACACTGCGGAGAGTGGGCGCGACGCTCGAAGCTCCAGTCCGGTGGCTGAGCCGGAGCCCGGCACGGCTGACCGGGGAATCCGACGAGATGCTCGTCGAGCTTGTGCGCGGAGGGGACGACCGGGCGTTCGAGACGATCTACGACCGGTACGCGCCGGGGCTGCTCTCGTTCTGCACGCACATGCTCCGCAGCCGCGAGGCGGGCGAGGACGCGGTCCAGCTCACGTTCGTCGCGGCCTATCACGCGCTGCGGGGCGGCGCCGCGGAGATCGCGCTGCGCCCGTGGCTCTACGCGATCGCGCGCAACCGCTGCCTCTCCGAGCTCCGCGCGCGGCGGCCTGAGGGCCCGAGCGGCACGGAGCTGCCGCTCGCCCCGGACGTCACCGATCAGGTCCGTCGCCGCGAGGAGCTGCGGGAGCTGTTCGACGACATCCGCCGCCTGCCCGACGACCAGCGCGCGGCGCTCGTGCTGTTCGAGCTCGGCGACAACTCGCAGCGGGAGATCGCCGAGATCCTCGGCGTCCAGGCCGGCAAGGTGAAGGCGCTCGTCTTCCAGGCTCGGGAGGCTCTCACGCGGTGCCGCCGCGCCCGCAACCGCTCGTGTGTGGAGATCCGCGAGGAGGTGGCGAATCTGCGCGGCCGGGTCCCGGCGCGCAGTCCGCTCCGCACGCACATCGAGCGCTGTCCGGGCTGTGAAGCCTACGAGCGTGAGATCCGCCGCCAGCGCTCGGCGATTGCGCTCATCCTCCCGGTGCCGGCACTGGTCGGCCTCCGCGCCGCCGTGCTCGGATTGACCGCTCACGGCGGCCTTGCGGCGTCAGGCGGCGCCGGTGCCGCGGCCGGCGCGGGCGGAGTCGCGGGCGCCGGTGGGGCAGCCGCGGGCGCCGGTGGGGGTGCGGGCGGCGCGGCAGCGGCGGGCGGCGCGGCGAGCGCGGGCACGGGAGCGGCGATCGCCGGGACGGGCGCGACCGCGACCGGCACGTTCGCGTTCGGCGGGGGCGCGACCGCGACCGGCACGTTCGCGGTCGGCGGGGGCGCGACCGCGGCCGGCTCGATCGCCGGAGGCGTCACCGCCGCGGGTACGATCGCCGGCGGCGCCACCGCAGCGGGTGCGGTCGGCACCGGAGCCGCCGCGGCCGGCGGACTGGCGGCCGCGGGCGCCGGCACGGCGGTGGTCGCGGGCGGTTCTGTGGCGGCGGCCACGTCGGTGGCCGCGGCGACCGGTCTGACCGTGCTCGGCGGCTTCGGTTCGCACGCGGTGGCGAAGGTGCTCACCGCCGCGATCGTCGCGATCGGGGTCGCGGCGCCGCATGCCCGGGCGGGCGCAACGCCGCCTCAACACGGCGCGGCGCCGGTTGGGGCACCCGCGCCGGTCGCCGGCGGGGGCCGGACGATCCCGACGACGCTGCCGTGGGCCCCGCCGAGCGGCCCGACGCCGACGGCACCGATCGGGGTGACCGGCTCGGGCGCGGGTGTCACCATCGGGACCGCCGCGCCGGGTACGAACCAGCCGTCGCAGCCGGGCCCACCGTCGGCCTCGCCGTCGGCTCCGACGACCGGGAATCCGACGGGAGCCCCGGCGAGCGGGGATCCCGGAAGCCCGACGGGAAGCCCGACGAGCGGGAATCCGACGGGGAGTCCGACCAACTCGAGCCCGACCGGCAACCCGACGACCGATCCGACCGCCAACCAGCCCGTCTCGGGCCCGGGGGCGAGCGACCCGTCCGCGCCCCCGACATCGAATCCGGTCTCGAGCGGTCCCGGCGGGACGACGCCCCCGACCGACACGACAACGACGGCCACGACGACGACCGCCACGACGGCCACGACCGAGACGACGACGACCGCGACCACCACCACGACAACGACGACGGACACGACAACGACGGCCGGGACGACGACGACCACCACGACCGCGGCTCCGGGCACGGACACGACCGCGAACACCGACACGACCACCGCCACCACGGCCACCACCGCAGGCACGACGTCCTGATCCGGTCCGGGGGCGCTGCCGCTCGCTCGCTAGCGTTCTCGTCGTGAGTCGCATCGTCGTCATCGGCGCGACCGGGCACATCGGAAGCTATCTCGTGCCGCGGCTCGTGCGTGCGGGCCACGAGGTCGTGGCGCTCAGCCGCGGCGAGCGCGAGCCGTACGTCAAGGCCGCAGAGTGGGGCGCGGTCGAGCGCACCCGCGCCGACCGCGAGGCGGAGGACGCCGCAGGCACGTTCGGGGAGCGGATCGCGGCTCTCGAGCCGGACGTCGTCATCGACATGCTCTGCTTCACGCCCGCCTCGGCCGAGCAGCTCGTCGAATCGCTGCGCGCGAGCCGCCCGCTGCACATCCACTGCGGCACGATCTGGGTCCACGGCTCCGCGGCGCGCGTTCCGGTCACCGAGGATGAGCCCCGCACCGCGTACGGCGAGTACGGGACCGGCAAGGCTCAGGTCGAGGCGCTGCTGCATCGGGAGACGATCGCCGGCGGCCTCCCGAGCATCGTCCTTCACCCGGGGCACATCACCGGCCCGTGGCCATCGATCACGCCCGCGGGCAACCTCGACCCCGAGGTGTGGCGGCGCCTTGCAGTCGGCGAGCCGGTCGCGCTGCCCGACCTCGGGCTCGGCGTTCTCCACCACGTCCACGCCGACGACGTCGCGCAGGCGTTCGAGCGGGCGCTCACGCGGCCGGCCGCGATCGGCTCGAGCTTCCACGTCGTCGCCGAGCAGGCGATGACGCTCCGCGGGCTGGCGGAGGGCGTCGCCGGCTGGTTCGGGCGAGCGGCGAACCTCCAGCTCGTCGACTGGTCCGAGTTCGAGCGCCGGGTGGGACGCGAGCACGCCGCCGCGACCCGCGAGCATGTCGGGCGGAGCATCGCGGCGAGCATCGACCGTGCGCGCGAGGTCCTCGGCTACCGGCCGCGCTACAGCGCCCTCGAGGCGCTCCGCGACTCGGTCCGCCACCGTGTCGCGGCCGACGAGCTCGACCTCGGCGGCCAGTCACTCTGATCAGCGCGCGCCCCGGAGACGTCTCGGGCGATCCGCACCGAGCCCGGCGAGGCGCCGATTCGAGGCGAGCGCCGACACGGAGCCGCCCCGCCGACGGCCGTCAGCCCGTGCGATCGGCGACCCAGCGCTCGATGAGGAAGCGCGCGATCGAGACCTCGCCGGGCAACACGAAGCCGACGTCCTCGCCGCGCACCGCGGCCGCCACGACCTCTCGCGAGACCCAGTGGACCTCGTCGAGCTCACCGTCGGTGACGACCGGCTCGCCGCCGTCGGCGGTCGCGTGAAAGCCGAGCATCAGCGACGCCGGGAACGGCCACGGCTGGGAGGCGACGTACGTCGGGTGGTGGCACACGATCCCCGACTCCTCGCGCACCTCGCGGACGACGGCCTCCTCGGCCGCCTCGCCCGGTGACACGAACCCGGCGAGCACCGACATGTGTCCCTTCGGCCCGCCTGCGCGACGGCCGAGCAGGAGACGGTCGTCGTGCTCGACGGACATGATCACGACCGGGTCGGTGCGGGGGAAGTGATGGGCCCCGCAGCCCGGGCAGCGACGCTCGAAGCCGCCCTCGACGCTCTCGGTGAGGTGGCCGCAGTTGGCGCAGAAGCGGTGGCGTCGGTGCCAGCCGAGGAGCGCCGCCGCATAGGCGGCCAGGCCGCCCTCGGACGCCGGCAGCGTGAGGCCTGCCTCGCGCAGCGGGATGAGGCGTGTGCCGGCCGGCTCGCGCTCGAGGTCGATCGCGAACAGCGGCACGCCGTCGGCGACGCCAAGCAGGATCGGCTCGGCGAGCTGCTCGTCCGTCGGCTTGACGCGCGCGAGCTCGAGCGCCTCCCCGACGCCCGACACGAGCACCTGCCCGCCGCCGGCCGCGATCCCGCGCCGGGCCGGCGAGGCGACGACCTCGCCGAGCCACGCGGGGTCCTTGCGCTGCGCGCCCGCGCGGTCGAGCGCGGCGCCGGTGAACGGCCGTCGCGCTCGCGGTCGGTGCACGGCGCCGCTCAGCGGCCCTGCGCCTGTTGCTCCTCGACGGTGAGCTCGGCGGTCGGCCGGGCCTCGAGGCGCGCGTCGGGGATCGGCTCGCCGCTCAGCACCGACAGGCCGTACGTCCCGTTGCGCAGGCGCTCCTCGGCGCGCTCGACGGCCGCCAGCTGGGCCTCGAGCTCGCGCCGGCGGCCCTCGTCGAACTCGTCCTGGTAGAGCCCCTCCTCGCCGAACGAACCGGGCGCGCGCTCCGCGTCGCCCTCGGCGGGGGCGCCGGCATGCAGCTTCAGCGCGGACTCCAGTCGCGCGCGCTCCTGGGCCAGCAGCTCACGTGCTCGTTCGGGTTCCACCGCCGTCTGAGCCTACACAGGGTGCGCGGGGTGGAGGGGGCGGAAAGGCGCGACGCTCGATCCGGCGCTACGGCGCGAGCGTCGACTCCGCAGCCTGCACGCGGTTGCCGCCGAGGGCGCGGGCGACCTGAAGCGCGCGGTCGGCCTGGCGCAGCAGGTCCTCGGCGGCGAGCGCGTCCATCGGAAGCGCGGCCACGCCCAGGCTCGCGGTGAGTCGGCCGTCCGCCTCCCGGGTGAGCAGCTCCAGGCCGCGGCGGAGCTTCTCGGCGAGCTCGAGCCCGCCCTCGCGGTCGGTGTCGGGCGCGAGCACGAGGAACGTGTGGGCGTCGTAGCGCGCGATGAAGTCGCTGGCGCGCGCCGCCGCGGTGAGCTCGCGGGCGACGAGCGCGACCGCCTGCTCGCGCTCGGCCTTCTCGCGCGGCGGCCGGTCGAGACCGAGCAGCACCGCCGCCAGCGGGGAGATCGCGCGACCGGCCTGGGCGCACAGCCGGCGCAGCGTCTGCTCGGCGGCCGGCCGGTTGGGGAGCGCGGTGAGGGGATCCGATCCGGCACGGCGCTCGACCGCCGCCTGCTCGCGTCGGACGACAAGCACGGGTGCCGCTCGCCGGACGGCCTCGCGGATGAGCGCACGCGCCGTCGAGCTGATGCGAGGGCCCGAGACGAGCAGCGCGCCCACATCGGCTCCCGGCCCGCGCAGCGGTTCGCACGTGACCTCGCCGGCGAGCTCTCCGCAGAGCGCGCATTCGATGTTCGCCTCCGAACCGTCCCCGTGGATGGGGCGTCTCACCTCCCGCGCCCTCCCGAGCTCAAGCGCGCGGCAGCCCGTCGACGTGATCCGCGCGCTTGCAAGCCCCCGCAGGGGCGTGTCGAGGACCCGCTCCCCGAACGTGAGCTCGAGCCCCTGGGCGGGCTCGCCCGCGGACAGCAGCACCGCGCCTGCCCGCGGCGCGATCGCGTGCACGTAGCGGAGCAGCAGGCGACGCGCCTGGGCTTCGGACGTCGAGCCGACAAGCAGCCGCGTGAGCTCGTCGAGCTCGTCCGCCTCGCGGTCCGCTCTCCGCCGCGCGTCGTGGGCGACCGCCAGGCCGCACGCGCCGTATCCGAGCGCGATTCCCCCGACGAACAGCCCGGATACGAGTGGCCCGGCCCCGAGGAGCCGCGCGGCCACCGCGGCCGCTGCGCAAGCGAGCGCCGCGGTCAGCGCGAACGCGGCGAGCGCAGGGGCGGGCATTCGTGCCATCAGGGACGTGGTCGGCCGCCCGGGTCGATTCTTGAGCCCTCGATGTGCGCCCCGTCATCCTCGCGGAGGGGTAGGGTTCGCACAGGCGTGTGGGGAGATGCACCCAGATGGCGGTGAAGGCGGACGAGCTTGAGCTCGACCTGATCGACTCGGTGCTCGAGGCGGTCACCGCCCGCCTCGGGCATGAGCCGTCGTGGGCGTGCGCCGAGTTCGTGCGCCAGTTCTTCCACTGGGTGCCCGCCCAGGACCTGCGTGAGCGCGAGCTCGACGCGCTCGCCGCGACAGTCCTCGGCGAATGGGAGATGGCCGCACGGCGCCGGCTCGGCGAAGCGAAGGTGCGCGTGTTCAACCCGGAGGAGCTCGGTCTGCCGCACACGGTCGTCGAGGTCGTCTGCGACGACATGCCGTTCCTCGTCGACTCGGTGACGATGGAGCTGGGCCGCCAGGGCTACGCGATCGAGCTCCTCATCCATCCGGTGATGCGGGTCGTGCGCAGCCCCGAGGGGATCCTCGCCGACGTCATCGCGCCGGAGGCGAGCGATCCGGAGGCGGTCGCCGAGTCGATCATCCACGTCGAGCTCACGCGCGAGCCGGACTCCGAGCGGCTCGGCCGGCTGCGGGTCGGGATCGAGCGGGTGCTCGACGACGTACGCGCTGCGGTCGAGGACTGGCATCCGATGCGCGATCGCACGGCCGAGCTGGCGGCCGAGCTCGAGCGCCGTCCGCCGCCGTGCAACAGTCACCTGCTCGCCGAGACGCGCGAGTTCCTCACCTGGCTCGCCGACGGGCATTTCACGTTCCTCGGCTACCGCGAGTACGAGCTTCGGGACGGGGTGCTCTCCGCGATCCCGCGCACGGGGCTCGGGATCCTCCGGGACGGGGGCACCGAGCACGTCAAGCAGCTGTCAGAACGCGCGCTCGCCGAGGCCCACCGGCCGAACCCGCTCGTGCTCTCCAAGGCCAACGCGCGCTCCACCGTCCACCGTCCCGCCTACCTCGACTACATCGGCGTCAAGCGCTTCGACGAGAGCGGCGCGGTGCTCGGCGAGCGGCGCTTCCTCGGGCTCTACACCTCGAGCGCGTACCACGCTCCGCCGGCCGAGGTCCCGCTCCTCCGGGACAAGGTCGAGCGGATCATGCACGCGGCGGCGTTCCCGCCCGACAGCCACGACGCCAAGGGCCTGATCGACATCCTCGAGTCGCTGCCGCGCGACCTGCTCATCCAGATCGACCCCGACGACCTGTTCGAGATGGCGATGGGCGTGCTCGGGCTCGGGGAGCGCCCGCGGGTCCGGCTCTTCGTCTCCCGTGACCGACTCGACCGGTTCGTCGCCGCGACGCTCTGCATGCCGCGCGACCGCTTCAACACCGAGAACGGGCGCAAGGCGAGCGCGATCCTCGCCGAGGCGTTCGGCGGCGACCACGTCGACTGGCGCCTGCAGCTGTCGGAGTCGGTGGTCGTGCGGGTCGACTACACGGTCCACTGCGGCGGCGGGATCCTCGACGCCGACGTCGCCGAGGTCGAGTCGCGGATCGCTCAGGCGACGCGCGACTGGCGCGACGACCTGCGCGCGGCGCTCACCCAGCGCCACGGCGAGGAGCGCGGCCTTCAGCTCGATGCGGTCTACGGCTCGGCGTTCCCGCGCTCCTACCGGGCGCTCGTCGATGCGGTGACCGCAGTCGACGACATCGCCCGCATCGACCGGCTGCGCGCGACCGGGCGGGCGATCCTCGCCGTCCACCGCCGGCCCGGGGACCCTGAGCGGATGGTCCGCGCCAAGCTGTTCAGCTCGAGTCCGGTGACGCTCTCGGAGGTCGTGCCGACGTTCGAGCACATGGGCGCCCGAGTCGTCGACGAGCGGCCGTACGAGATTCGCCCCGGCGACGGGGAGGCGGTGTGGGTGTACGACGTCGGGCTGAGCTGCGACCCGGCGGACCTCGACCGCGCCGGCGAGGAGTTCGCGGCTGCGTTCCTCGGCGTGTGGACCGGGCGCTACGAGGACGACCGCCTCAACGGCCTCGTGATGCGGGTCGGGCTGAGCGGCCGGCAGATCACGGTGCTGCGGGCGATCCTTCGCTACCTGCGCCAGGCGGTGAGCCCGTTCTCGGACTCCTACATGATCTCCACGCTGCTCGACAATCCTGCGATCGCGGCACGGCTGATCGCGCTGTTCGAGGCGCGCTTCGACCCTGACGCCGACGACGGCAGGCGGGAGTCGACGGTCGAGCGGATCCGGGCCGAGGTCGTCGAGGCGATCGACTCGGTCGCAAGCCTCGACGCCGACCGCATCCTGCGATCGGTGCTCCATGTCATCGAGGCGATGCTGCGCACCAACCACTGGCGCGGCACCGGCGGCGACCCGCACCCGGACTACCTGTCGTTCAAGCTCGACCCGTCGCGGCTCGACATGCTGCCGCGACCGCGGCCGCGCTACGAGATCTTCGTCTACTCGCCGCGCGTGGAGGGCATCCACCTGCGCGGCGGCCGCGTCGCCCGGGGGGGCCTGCGCTGGTCGGACCGGCGGGAGGACTTCCGCACCGAGGTGCTCGGGCTGATGAAGGCCCAGATGGTGAAGAACGCGCTCATCGTGCCGGTCGGCTCCAAGGGCGGCTTCGTCGTCAAGCGACCGCCGCCGGTGACCGACCGCGAGGCGTACCTGCAGGAGGGGATCGACGCCTACCGCACGTTCCTGCATGGCCTGCTCGACCTCACCGACAACTACGTCGACGACGGCGTCAGGCCGCCGGCGCGGGTGGTGCGCTACGACGGGGACGACCCGTACCTCGTCGTCGCCGCCGACAAGGGCACGGCGCGCTTCTCGGACATCGCCAACTCGGTCTCCGAGGAATACGGGTTCTGGCTGGGCGACGCGTTCGCCTCGGGCGGCTCGCACGGCTACGACCACAAGGCGATGGGCATCACCGCGCGCGGCGCCTGGGAGTCGGTCAAGCGCCACTTCCGTGAGCTCGGCATCGACGTCGCCTCCCAGCCGTTCACGGTCGTCGGGATCGGCGACATGGCCGGCGATGTGTTCGGAAACGGGATGCTTCGCTCGCGCCACATCCGGCTCGTGGCCGCGTTCAACCACGCGCACATCTTCCTCGATCCGGATCCCGATCCCGACGCGAGCTTCTCGGAGCGGCGGCGGCTGTTCGAGCTGCCGCGCTCGGCCTGGAGCGATTACGACCCGGCGGCGATCAGCGAGGGCGGCGGCGTCTACCCGCGGACCGCCAAGTCGATCGAGATCAGCCCGCAGGTGCGCGCCGCGCTCGGGACCGACGCCACCCGACTGTCGCCGAACGAGCTCATCGCCGTCATCCTGCGGGCGCCCGTCGACCTGCTGTACAACGGCGGCGTCGGGACCTATGTGAAGGGCTCGGGGGAAACGCACGCGGACGTCGGCGACCGCGCCAACGACGCGCTCCGGGTGGACGGCGCGCAGGTGCGCTGCCGCGTCGTCGCCGAGGGCGGGAACCTCGGCTTCACCCAGCGCGGGCGGATCGAGTACGCGCTGCGCGGCGGCCCGAGCGGCAGCGGCGGGCGGATCAACACGGACGCGATCGACAACGTCGCCGGGGTCAACTGCTCAGACCATGAGGTGAACATCAAGATCCTCCTCGGGGACCTGATCGCGGACGGCAAGCTGTCCGAGGACCAGCGCGACACCGTGCTCGAGTCGATGACGGAGGCGGTCGCCGAGGAGGTGCTGTACGGCAGCTACACGCAGACGCAGGCGCTGTCGCTCGCCGTGCACCAATCGGTGGCGATGCGCGACGTCCACGCGCGGCTGCTGCGCTGGCTCGAGACCCGCGCGGGCCTCGATCGCGAGATCGAGGTGCTGCCGACCGAGGATGCGCTCGCGGAGCGGCGAGCGGAGCGGCGGGGGCTCGTGTCGCCGGAGCTGGCGGTCGTCATGGCGTACGTGAAGATCGCGCTCTACGAGGAGCTGCTCGAGTCCGATCTCCCCGACGATCCCTACCTGCTCGGCGACCTCGAGCGCTACTTCCCGGCGCCGCTCGGTACCGGCTCGGCCTCGGCGGACCGCGCCCCGTCGGGGACCGAGGGGGCCGAGCGCTACATGCAGGAGATCCGCGAGCACCGCCTGCGCCGCGAGCTCGTGGCGACGCTCGTGGCCAACCAGCTCGTCGACCGCGGCGGCACGACGTTCGCGTTCCGGCTGGGGGAGGAGATGGGGGTGACCGCCCCCCAGCTCGCGCGCGCGTTCGCGGTCGCTCGCGAGGTGTTCGAGATGCGCGACTTCTGGGACGCGATCGAGGACCTCGACAATCGGGTCGAGGCCGGCACGCAGATGTCGATGCTGCTCGAGGGCCGGCGCCTGGTGGAGCGCGCGACCCGCTGGCTGTGCCGCGCGCGCGCGCGCACCGAGATCGACGTCACGCAGACCGCGCACCACTTCGAGGCCGGCGTGCGTGAGCTCTACTCCGCGATCCCCGAGATCCTCACGAGCGCCGACCACGAGGCATACGATGCGCGCCTGGCCGAGCTCATCGAGGCGGGCGTCCCCACCGAGCTCGCGCGGCGCGTCGCGGCGATGCAGGGCCTGTTGTCGGTGTTCGACATCGTCGAGGACGCCGCCGCCTGCGCCACCGACCAGGAGACCGCCTCGTGCGTCTACTTCGGGATCGGCGAGCGGCTGAGCCTCGACTGGCTCCGCGACCGGGTGCTCGAGCTGCCGCGCTCGGACCGCTGGCAGGCGCTCGCTCGCTCGGCCCTGCGCGACGACCTCTACGAGCTGCACCGGATGCTCACGCGCGAGATCCTGCAGGGCGCCGACGGGCGAGACGGCCTGGAGGCGATCGAGTGGTGGCTTGAGCAGAACGCCGATTCGGTCGCGCGCGCGCGGAGCGTGCTCGCGGACGTGCGGGCGTCGGAGATCTATGACACGACGACGCTGCCGGTCGTCGTGCGTGAGCTGAAGAACCTCGCCTCCGAGGCGGCGCCGCTGTCGTGAGCCGTCGGGCGCGGCCGGTGCGGTCCGCCGCCGCCGTGTGCCGTCGAGCCCGGTCGGGGCCCACCGCCGCCGCGGCCCGCGGGAGCGTCTAAGCTCGCCAGCGCATGTCCACGCTCACCACGACAGTCACCGAGCTGCCCGAGTCGCGCGTCCGCGTCCAGGCCGAGGTGCCGGCCGACGAGGTCGAGCGCCGGCTGCAGCAAGCTGCGCGCAAGCTCGGCTCCCAGCTGCGCGTGCCGGGCTTCCGCAAGGGCAAGGTGCCCCCGGCGGTCGTCATCCGTCGCCTCGGGCGGGACTACGTGCTCGACGAGGCGCTGCGCAGCGCGCTCGGGAGCTGGTACGTGGACGCGATCGACACGTCCGGGATCGTTCCGATCGGAGAGCCTGACCTCGACGTCGGGGAGATGCCCGCCCAGGGCCAGCCGCTGCGCTTCTCGATCGAGATCGGCGTGCGGCCGACCGCCCGCCTCGGCGAGTACAAGGGCCTTGAGGTCGGGCGCCGCGAGCCGGAGGTCGACGAGTCCAAGGTCGAGGAGGCGCTCGAGGCGCTGCGCGACCGGATGGCGCGCCTGGAGACGGTCGAGCGGCCCGCGCAACGGGGCGACCACGTCGTCGTCGACTATGTCGGCCGGCTCGACGGGGAGCCGTTCGAGGGAGGCACGGCCCGCGACCAGCTGATCGAGCTCGGCGCGGGCGCGCTCATCCCGGGCTTCGAGGAGCAGCTCGAGGGCGTGAGCGCCGGCGAGGAGCGGACGATCACGGTCAGGTTCCCGGAGCGCTACGCCGAGGAGCTCGCCGGGCGCGAGGGGACGTTCGACGTGACCGTCCACGAGGTGAAGGCGAAGATCCTGCCCGAGCTCGACGACGATTTCGCCGCCGAGGCCTCAGAGTTCGACACGCTCGCCGAGCTGCGTGAGGACGTCGCCACGAAGCTGCGGGAGGCCGAGGAGCGCGCGATCGAGCAGGAGTTCGAGCAGGCGGTGCTCCAGGCGGCGACCGACAATGCGACGGTCGAAGTTCCGCCCGCGCTCGTCCACGCGCGCGCGCACGAGATGGTCGAGCAGTCCTTCAGCGCGCTCGCCCGTCAGGGGATCTCGCGCGAGATGTACCTGCGGATCGCGGGCAAGAGCGAGCACGAGCTCGCCGAGGAGGCCGAGCCCGACGCCGAGCAGGCGCTCCGCCGCGAGGCGGTGCTCGCAGCGATGGTCGAGGCCGAGCGGGTGGAGCCGACCGACGAGGACCTGACCGAGGCGCTGCGGCCCGCGGCCGAGCGTGACGGCTCCGATCCGGCTGAGGTCGTGGAGTCGCTGCGGACCTCCGGCCGCCTGGACCAGGTGCGCGAGGACGTCGCCGCTCGGCAGGCGCTCGAGCGGATCGTCGCGGCCGCGAAGCCGATCAGCGTGTCCGCGGCGCAGGCGCGTGAGGCGCTGTGGACGCCCGACAAGGGCGAGGTGGGAGGCGCGGCGTCGGGCGGTGAGGGCTCGTCCGCGGGCGCGGCGGGATCGGGCTCAGCGTCCGGGTCGGGCTCGGGCACCGGGTCGGGGTCCGGGACCGGGTCGGGGTCCGGGACCGGGTCGGGGTCCGGGAAGCTCTGGACGCCCGGCAGCTGACGTCGGGCCGCGCCAGACCCGGGCGGGGCGGCTGAACCGCCCGCGGTCGTGCCCGGGCGGGGCGGCTGAGCCGGCCGCGGTCGTGCCCGGGCGGGGCGGCTGAACCGGCCGCGGTCGTGCCCGGGCGGGGCGGCTGAACCGGCCGCGGTCGTGCCCGGGCGGGGCGGCTGAGCCGGCCGCGGTCGTGCCCGCGCGGGGCGGCTGAACCGGCCGCGGTCGCGCCCGCGCGGGGCGGCCGAACCGGCCCCGGTCGCGCCGGAGCGCCCCGGCGAAGACCCGCGGCGCCCACGCCTGTCCGGTCCACGAAAGCGCGGGGTTTGCAGGGATTTCTTGATTGCCAGTGCGCGACGTGCATCGGGTCTGGCATGCTTGTCCGAGAGGGGGTGGCGGGCCAGGGGCTCGTTGCTACAGTCGGCAGGATTCCGCCACGAGGACTGCGAAAGAAGCGAGCGACATGAGCCCACTTGTACCGATGGTGGTTGAGCAGACCTCGCGCGGGGAGCGCGCGTTTGACATCTACAGCCGCCTGCTCAACGAGCGCATCATCTTCCTCGGCACGCCGGTCGACGACCAGATCGCCAACTTGATCGTCGCCCAGCTGCTGCACCTCGAGTCCGAGGATCCGGACAAGGACATCTCGCTCTACATCAACTCGCCGGGCGGGTCGGTGTACGCGGGCCTCGCGATCTACGACACGATGAACTTCATCAAGCCCGACGTACAGACGATCTGCGTCGGGATCGCGATGTCGATGGGGGCGCTGCTGCTCGCCGGCGGTGCGCCGGGCAAGCGGATGGCGCTGCCCAACGCGAAGATCCTCATCCACCAGGTGAGCTCGAGCTTCCAGGGGCAGGCGACCGACATCGAGATCCACGCGCGGGAGGTGATCGACCTCCGCCGCCGACTGGATGAGATCATCGCCACGCACACGGGGAAGGACCTCGAGACGGTGAAGAAGGACACGGAACGCGACTACTTCATGAGCTCCGAGGAGGCCAAGGAGTATGGGGTCATCGACCGGGTGATCTCCGAGCACTGAGGCTTTCGAGCCTTCGGCCGATCACCCGGGAGCCCGACGCGCAGACAGCGAACACACCATGGCACGACCGACCGACTCCAATGAGCAACTGCTCTGCAGCTTCTGCGGCAAGTCCCAGCGACAGGTCAAGAAGCTGATCGCAGGGCCCGGCGTCTACATCTGCGACGAGTGCATCGATCTCTGCAACGAGATCATCGACGAGGAGCTCACCGCCCCACCGTCGTTCGACATCGAGAACCTCCCGAAGCCGCGCGAGATCTACGACGTGCTCGGCGAGTACGTCGTCGGCCAGGAGCAGGCGAAGCGCTCGCTGAGCGTCGCCGTCTACAACCACTACAAGCGCGTGCAGATGATGCAGTCCGATGACCACGACATCGAGCTGCAGAAGTCGAACATCCTGCTGCTCGGGCCGACCGGCTGCGGCAAGACGCTCCTCGCGCAGACCCTCGCGAAGATCTTGAACGTGCCGTTCGCAATCGCCGACGCGACGGCGCTCACCGAGGCCGGCTACGTCGGCGAGGACGTCGAGAACATCCTCCTCAAGCTGATCCAGGCCGCCGACTACGACGTGAAGAAGGCGGAGACCGGCATCATCTACATCGACGAGGTTGACAAGATCGCCCGCAAGGCCGACAACCCGTCGATCACCCGCGACGTGTCGGGCGAGGGCGTCCAGCAGGCGCTCTTGAAGATCCTCGAGGGAACGACCGCAAGCGTGCCGCCCCAGGGCGGGCGCAAGCATCCCCACCAGGAATTCCTGTCGATCGACACGACGAACATCCTGTTCATCTGCGGCGGTGCGTTCGCGAATCTCGATCAGGTGATCGAGCGACGGATCGGCCACCAGGGCGTCGGCTTCGGCGCCGAGATCCAGTCCAAGGCCCAGCGCGACACGGGCGAGATCTTCGAGCGCTGCCTGCCGGAGGACCTCATCCAGTACGGTCTGATCCCGGAGTTCATCGGCCGGCTGCCCGTCATGTCGGCGATCCACCAGCTCGGCCGGGGCGAGCTCATGCAGATCCTCACCGAGCCGCGCAACGCGCTCGTCAAGCAGTTCCAGCGCTTCTTCCAGTTCGACGGGATCGAGCTCGTGTTCGCCGACGAGGCGCTCGCCAGCGTCGCCGACAAGGCCCTGGAGCGCGAGACCGGTGCCCGCGGGCTCCGCTCGATCATCGAGGAGACGCTGCTCGAGGTCCAGTTCGAGCTCCCGTCCCGGCGCGACGTCCAGAAGTGCGTCGTCACCCGCGAGACGATCGAGAAGGGCGTGTCGCCGACGCTCGTCACCGCCGCCGCGGACGACGACTCCGGCGACGACGCCGAAGCAGCCGCCTGAGCCCGGTGGTCGCGGCCCGGGTCCGGTGGCGGCCGCCTGAGCCGGCGGTCGCGTCGGCGCCCGTCGAAACCGGCACAGAATTGTGACTATTGGGCGCGGCGGACGTGCGACGCTCGCCGTGTGCCGCCCGCCGACCGCAGCCGCGCCCCGGATGACGCCGCCTGTGCGAGCGTCCCGCCGTCTCCCGCGGGCGAGGCGGGGAGGGTTTGTCCTGCTGAGGCGGACAAGGGTTCCCGGCATGGCGTCGGTGGACGGTCCGCGGGCGAGGCGGGGAGGGTTTGTCCTCCTGAGGCGGACAAAGGTTCCCGGCATGGCGTCGGTGGACCGTCCGCGGGCGAGGCGGGGAGGGTTTGTCCTGCTGAGGGGGACAAGGGTTCCCCGCAACGGTGGGCGGACCTCGCGGCGCTGAGTCGGCGGCAGGACGGGGTCTTCTCGACCGCGCAGCTTGAGGGCCACGGGTTCGATCGGCGCCGGTTGGGGCTGCTCGTACGGAAAGGGCGGTTCGTGCGGCGGCATCGCGGCGTCTACGCCGACGCGCTCGTCAAGCCGACGCGGCGCGGCCGGCTGCTCGGCGCGCAGCTCGCCCTCGGTGACGAATCGTTTCTGAGCCGCCGGACGGCGCTCGGGGTCGCCAGGGCGCGGGCGATCAACCTGCGCGAGATCGAGGTGACGGTCGTCGCCGAGCACACGCCGCGGCACAGCGGCCTCGTCGTGCACCGCACCAGCATCGAGCCGCTCGCCGACGAAGTCCGGGTCATCGACGGGCTCCGGGTCGCCTCCCCGTCGCTCGCGCTCGTCGAGACCGCCGGCCGGGAGTCCGATGCTGAGCTCGACCGGCTGATCGCCGAGCTCGCCCGCCGTCGGCTGCTCGACCTCGAGCGGATCGATGCGGCAATCGCCAGGAGACGTGGCCTCCGCGGCATCGCCCGACTCAGGGCGGCACTCGCGCGCTACCGCCCGCCCGCGGGCGATCCGGCACAGCGCGCCTCCGCCTTCGAGCGCGGCTTCGCTGCCTGGCTCTCCGAGCATCCCGAGATCCCCGCGCCCGAGCGCAACGTGCGGCTCGGGCCGTGGGAGGTCGACTTCCATTGGCCCGCACAGCGCGTCGTCGCCGAGACCGACGGCGACCAGTACCACCGCACGCCGCAGGAGCTTGAGCGCGACCGGGTCAAGGACGCCTGGTTGCAGCGCCACGGCGTGAAGGTCATCCGCGTCACAGAGTTTCGCTTCGCGCACGATCGCGCCGGAATCCTGTCCGATCTCGTGGCGATGCTGTGGGCGGCGGCGTGACCCGAGGGGTGGGCGCGGGCTCACGCGTTCATGGCGAGGCTGGGAGCGGCGGCGCGATGCTGTGGGCGGCGGCGTGATCCACAACGGGGCGCCGGGTCCGGCACCGACTCCTACACTCACCCCGTCCATGTCCGAGCTCGAGGACCGCACCCGCTACGAGGCCGCCGAGGTCGAGCCGCGGATCGTCCGCCGCTGGCTCGAGTCGGGGCTGTTCAGCCCGCCGCCCGAGGGGACGCCGGAGGAGAACTACTCGATCGCGATCCCGCCGCCGAACATCACCGGCGTCCTGCACCTCGGCCACGCGCTCAACGGCACGATCCAGGACCTCCTCATCCGGCACGCGCGCGCCCGCGGCCGCCGGACGAAGTGGATCCTCGGTACCGATCACGCCGGGATCGCCACCCAGACGCAGGTCGAGAAGCTGCTGCTCAGCCAGGGCATCGGTCGCAAGGAGCTCGGGCGCGAGCGCTTCGTCGAGCGCGTCTGGGAGTGGCGTGCGGAGTACGGCGGGACGATGATCTCCCAGCTCAAGCGGCTCGGCGCCTCGCTCGACTACGCCCATGAGCGGTTCACGCTCGACGACGCCTACGCAAGGGCGGTGCTCAGGGTCTTTGTCGCCCTCTACGAGAAGGGCTACATCTACCGCGACCGCTACATGGTCAACTGGGACCCGGGCTCAGGCTCCGCGATCAGCGACCTCGAGGTCGAGCAGCACACGGTCACCGACACGCTGTACCACATCGACTATCCACTCTCGAGCGGCTCAGGCGCGATCACGGTCGCGACCGTCCGTCCCGAGACGATGCTCGCCGACTCCGCGATCGCGGTCCACCCCGACGATGAGCGCTACCGCCGGCTGATCGGGGAGACCGCGGTGCTGCCGCTCGTCGGGCGCAAGCTGAAGATCATCGCCGACGAGTACGTCAAGCCCGAGTTCGGCACCGGCGCGCTCAAGATCACCCCGGCGCACGACCCGAACGACTTCGAGATCGGCCGCCGCCACCACCTGCCCCAGCCGTCGGTGATCGGTGAGGACGGCCGCATCACCGACGCCGCGCCCGAGGAGTACCGCGGTCTCACGGTCGCCGAGGCCCAGCGGCGGGTCGTCGCCGCGCTGTCCGAGCAGGGGCTGATCACCCGCCAGGAGCCCTACGAGCACGACGTGCCGTTCTCGCAGCGCAGCGGCGAGCGGATCGAGCCGCTCATCTCGCTGCAGTGGTTCATGCGCATGGACGAGCTCGCCGCGCCCGCCATCCAGGTCGTCAAGGACGGGACGGTCCGCTTCCACCCCGAGAGCTCGAAGAAGATCTACCTCGACTGGATGGAGAACATCCGCCCGTGGTGCATCAGCCGACAGCTGTGGTGGGGCCATCAGCTGCCCGTGTGGTACCGCGGCCGGGAGACGTACGTCGGGATCGAGCCTCCGCGGGGCGACGGCTGGACGCGCGACCCTGACGTGCTCGACACGTGGTTCTCAAGCGCGCTGTGGCCGTTCGCGACCCTCGGCTGGCCCGACGAAACCCCTGAGCTCGCCGCCTTCTACCCGACAGACGTGCTCTCGACCGCGCGGGAGATCATCAACCTGTGGGTCGCGCGGATGATCATGATGGGGCTCGAGTTCACGGGCCGCGTCCCGTTCGGCGACGTCAACGTCCACTCGGTCATCCAGGCGCCCGACGGCCGCCGGATGTCGAAATCGCTCGGCACCGGGATCGACCCGATCGACCTCATCGAGGGCGGTCCGCGGCCGCCGGTGTTCGCCGAACGGCCCGGTGGGGGACCCGGCCAGTTCCCCGCCTACGGCGCCGACGCGCTGCGCTGGGGCCTCGTGGCGATGTCGAGCGGCCAGGACGTGCGCTTCTCCGAGGACAAGGTCGCGCAGGGCCAGCAGCTCGCCAACAAGCTGTGGAACGCGTCGCGGCTGATCCTCACCTCGATCGGGCAGGCGGGAGCTGATGGAGGAGACCTGGGCGGGTGGGAGGCCGGGTCCCTGCGCGCACGCGCCGAGCCGGCGCGGCTCGAGGACCGCTGGATCCTCAGCCGCCTGCAGCGGATGCGCACGACGATGGACGACCGGGTCGCCGACTTCGACCTCCCGCACGCGGCGCTTGCGCTCTACGACTACGTCTACGGCGAGCTCTGCGACTGGTACCTGGAGATCGTCAAGCCGAGGCTGCGCGCGGGGGAGCGGGCCCTGCAGCGCACGCTGCTGCACGTGCTCACCGAGACGATCACGATCGCGCACCCGATCATCCCGTTCGTCACCGAGGAGATCTGGTCGTTCGTGCCCGGCGCCGAGGGCCTGCTGGCGGCGCGCACCGTCGGCGAGGAGCCGGTCGGAGAGATCGACGAGCCGGCCGAGGCGGCGCTCGGCCAGCTGATCGACGCGGTGCAGTCGCTGCGCAGCTGGCGCAGCTCCGCGGGCGTGCGGCCCGGCGCGACGCTCAGCGCCCGGCTGCGCGCGACCGGCTACGAGGAGACCGCCCCCGACCTCGCCCGCCTGGCCCGGATCACGCTCGACGGCGCCGGGCCGGACGCGCCGGTGGCAAGCGTCGCCGTCCCCGGGGGAGCGGTCGAGATCCTGCCGGGTGGCGAGCTCGATCTCGGTGCCGCGGCGCGCCGGCGCGAGGAGCGCCGCGCGACGCTCGAGGCCGAGATCCGCCGGGCCGAGGGCAGGCTCGCGAACGAGGGATTCGTGCGCAAGGCGCCCGCCGCCGTCGTGCAGGGCGAACGGGACAAGCTCGCGCGCCTCAAGGGTGAGCTCGAGGCGCTGTGACGCGATGACGATGACCGGGGAGGAGGCCGAGCGCTATCTGCTGTCCCTGGAGCTGTTCGGGATGCGCTTCGGGCTGGAGCGGATGCGCCGGCTGATGACGGCGCTCGACCACCCCGAGCGTGCGTTCGAATCGATCCACGTCGTCGGCACGAACGGCAAATCCTCGACGACGCGGATGATCGCGGCGATCCTCCGGGAGCACGGCCAGCGCACCGGTGCCTACCTCTCGCCGCATCTCGTCTCGTTCGGCGAGCGGATCCGGATCGACGACCGGGACCTCACGCCGGCGGAGTTCGGCGCCGCGGTCACGCGGGCCCGGCGCGCCGCCGAGAAGGTCGATCGGACCGCCGGCCCCGACGACCGCGTCACCCAGTTCGAGGCGCTCACCGCCGCCGCCTACTCCGAGATGGCGCGCCGGGAGGTCGAGACGGCCGTGATCGAGGCGGGGCTCGGCGGCCGCTACGACGCGACGAACGTCATCCCGTCGGCCGTCCAGGTGCTCACGAGCGTCGGCCTCGACCACACGCGATGGCTCGGGCCGACGATCGCGGACATCGCCGGCGAGAAGCTCGACGTCGTGCGGCCGGACGGGACGCTCGTGCTCGGCGCGGGGCTGCATCCCGACGCGGAGCAGGTCGCCGAGCGGGTCGCGGCCGAGCGCGGGGCAAGGATCGTGCGCGCGCCCGCCGATCCGGGGGTGCGGGTCGCCGCGCCCGGCGCCTTCCAGCGGCGCAACTTCGCGCTCGCGCGGGCGGCGGCGCAGGCCTTCCTCGGCGCGCTCGACGAGGACGCGGTCGCGCGCGCCGCCGCCACCGTGCAGGTACCCGGACGCATGCAGCAGATCGACTCCGAGCCGCTGACCGTCGTCGACGGCGCGCACAACCCGGACGGGATCCGTGCACTCGTCGAGTCGCTGCCCGATCTCGTCGCCGGTCACGGCCGGGTCGTCGCGGTCGTCTCGATCCTCGACGACAAGGACGCCGCCGGGATGCTCGCCGCGCTGGGCGGGAGCGTCGACGAGCTCGTGCTCACGCACGCCGGCAACCCGCGGGCGCTCTCGCCGGGGACGCTGCTCTCGCTCGCCCACCAGGTGCACGGTCCGCACGGGGAGATCGTGTCGGACCCCCGTGAGGCGCTGCGGCGCGCACGGGAGCTCGCAGGCGCCGGCGGCGTCGTCATCGCCACCGGGGCGCTCAAGCTCGTCGGCGATCTGCTCGCGGGCGACCGGCCGCGGAGCGCGTCGATCCTATGAGGGGGCCGCGGAGCACGTTGAATGAGCGGGAGCGCCGATGAGCGAGCCGGAGCCCCGCACCGACCCCGGCTTCCTGAAGATCATCGGGCTGGTCGCACTCACCGTCGCGATCGTGATCATCGTCTTCTTCGGAATCGGGTATCTGTTCGGCAGGTTGTTTCTGTAGCGGCTGCACAGGATCCGGCGCGGCGGCGGCGTACCTATAGGCGCCGGTCCGCGCAGTGACCACTACACTCCGCCCCTTCCATGCTTTCCTACGCAATCTTCGGGATCCACACGAGCGCGCTCAACCTCGCCGTCGAGCTCGTGATCCTGTTCCTCGTCGTCATCTGGCTCGCGCTCATCTTCTGGACGTACTCGGACGCGCGCCGCCGGATCGCAGACCCGCTGCTCGTCGCCTGCGCGACGATCGCGTCGATCGCACCGTACGTCGGCTCGATCGTCTACCTGATCGTGCGTCCGCCCGAGTATCTCGACGACGTGCGGGAACGCGAGCTCGAGATGCAGGCCGCCGAGGCGCGCCTCGCGGAGCTCGGCTACCACCTGTGCCCGCACTGCGACTACGAGGTGGAGCGGGAGTTCCTGCGCTGCCCGAACTGCATGCGCAAGCTCAAGGACCCCTGCCACAACTGCGGCCGGCCGCTCGACCCGATGTGGAAGATGTGCCCATACTGCGAGGCCGAGGTCGGCGTCGGGCGCGAGGGCATCGCGCCGCGCCGCCAGCGCCGCCGGCGCGTGAGCGCCGAAGAGACGGCCGAGCAGCCGTTCCCGGGCATCTAAACGTCTCGCAGTAAACCAATAGGTGTAGTGGGCGGAGCTCGCGGTGGCGTGGTGGCGGAGCTCGCGGTGGCGTGGTGGCGGAGCTCGCGGTGGCGTGGTGGCGGGCTCCCGGAGGCGTGGTGGCGGGCCTCCCGGTGGCGCGGCGGGCGGACCTCTCGATGGACCGCCGGGAGTCGCAGGCCGCCTGGCCGCCGGCGCCGCCACGCTAGCCTCCCGGCCGCGCCGGCACGGCGCCCGACACCGCATCCCACACCCGCAAGGAGACCATCGCCGATGGAGCGCACGCTCATCCTCGTCAAGCCCGACGCCTTCGCCCGCAACCTCACCGGGGAGATCATCGCCCGCTTCGAGCGCAAGGGCCTGCGGCTGGTCGCCCTGCAGCTGATGACGATGACCCGGGAGCTCGCGGCCCGGCACTACGTTGAGCACGAGGGCAAGGGGTTCTACGACGAGCTCGTCGACTTCATCACGTCCGGGCCGCTCGTCGCGATGGTGCTGGAGGGCGAGTCCGCGATCGCCGCCGCCCGCCAGGTGATCGGCGCCACGAACCCGCTCGAGGCGGCCACCGGCTCGATCCGCGGCGACTACGCGATCGCGGTCGGCCAGAACATGGTCCACGGCTCGGACGGTCCGGAGTCGGCGGCGCGCGAGGTGGCGCTGTTCTTCCCCGATCTCGGCTGAATCGGCATCGTCGCGGCGTGAGCGACGCCGCCCCGGCGGCGAGCCCGCGGCTCGTGCTCGCCTCCGCCTCGCCGCAGCGGCGGGCGATCCTCGCCCAGATCGGCGCGCGGTTCGCCGTCGAGCCGAGCGCGGTGCGGGAGCTCGTCGAGGGGCCGCCGGAGGAGGTCGTGCTGGAGAATGCGTACCGCAAGGCGCGGGCGGTCGCCGACCGGCTCGACGTCGGCGCGGCGAGCGACCGCCGCGGTGTCCGCGGGGCAGGTTCGCCGGGCTCAGGCCGAGAAGAGCTCCCCGCAGCCGTGCTCGGCGTCGACACGATCGTCGCGCTCGGCGGGCGGATCTTCCACAAGCCCGCCGACGCCGCCCAGGCGCGGGCGACGCTCGCGGCGCTCGCCGGCCGCGACCACGTCGTGCTGAGCGGCGTCTGCCTGATCGAGGGTGAGCAGGTGCGGACGGCGGCGGCGCGCACGCGGGTGCGGTTCCGCGCCCTCACCGCCGCGCAGATCGAGCGCTACGTGGAGACGGGGGAGTGGCGGGGGCGCGCCGGCGGTTACGCGATCCAGGAGCGCGGCGCGCTGCTCGTGAGCACGATCGACGGCGACTACCTCAACGTCGTCGGGCTGCCGGTGGCGACGCTCGTCGACCTCGCGCCCTGGCTGCTCGAAGCGTCCGCCCGGGACCTGAGAACGACCCCGCAGGGCGTGCACGAGCGCGTGCAACCCGGTGAGAGTTAAGAAGGTTTTACATTTCCAGCGCTTTTGCGCGAACTGGGGCCGAGATCGGCCGTGGCGAGCGGCGGCGCTTCGATAGACTCGCCCGCGGTCGGATGCGGTCACCGCGAGCGCGGACCGGGCGCACTCCGCCGCATCCTCGGCTGCTCGCCTCGACTCGGATCACCATGGGCTTCTTCTCCTACTTCACCGGCTTCGGTGGCCGCGACATGGCGGTCGACCTCGGCACCGCCAACACGCTCGTCTACGTTCGCGGCCGCGGCATCGTGCTCTCCGAGCCGAGCGTCGTCGCCGTCGACTCGCGCAACGGCGAGGTGCACGCGGTCGGGATCGAGGCGAAGCGGATGCTCGGGCGCACGCCGGGCACGATCTCAGCGATCCGGCCGCTCAAAGACGGGGTGATCGCGGACTTCGAGGTGACCGAGGAGATGCTCCGCCACTTCATCCAGAAGGTCCATCAGAACCGCTTCGCGCATCCGCGCGTCGTCGTGTGCGTCCCGAGCGGCGTCACCGGCGTGGAGAAGCGCGCCGTCGAGGAGGCATGCCTGAGCGCCGGCGCCCGGCAGGCGTACCTGATCGAGGAGCCGATGGCGGCCGCGATCGGCGCCGGGCTCCCGGTCGGAGAGCCGACCGGATCGATGGTCGTCGACATCGGCGGCGGCACGAGCGAGGTGGCGGTCATCTCGCTCGGCGGGATCGTCGTCTCGCAGTCGATCCGCGTCGGCGGCGACGAGCTCGATGAGGCGATCATCAACTACGTCAAGCGCGAGTACAAGCTGCTCATCGGTCAGCAGACGGCCGAGGAGGTGAAGCTCGAGATCGGCTCCGCGCACGTCATGCCGGAGGAGGTCCAGGCCGAGATCCGCGGCCGCGACATGGTCTCCGGCCTGCCGAAGACAGTGATCCTCACCAGCGAGGAGATCCGCGGCGCGCTGGAGGAGCCCGTCTCGCAGATCATCGACGCGGTCAAGCAGACGCTCGACCGCACGCCGCCCGAGCTCGCCTCGGACATCATGGACCGCGGGATCATGCTCGCGGGCGGCGGCTCGTTGCTGCAGGGGCTCGAGGAGCGCCTGCGCCACGAGACGCAGATGCCGGCCCATCTGGCGGAGTCCCCGCTCACGTGCGTGGCCGTCGGGTCGGGCCGCTCGCTGGAGGAGTTCGAGGCGATCCACCGCTCGAGCAAGAACTCCCGCAACCGTCGCCGCCGGTAGTAGCTTCGCGAAAGCGGCGACCGACCCCGGACACACCCGGAGAGCTCAGGTTCAGTGCACGACAAAGTGGTCAGACGCAGGCGCGCGGTGCTCGCGCTGCTCGTGGTCGTCTCGGTCGTGCTCCTCACCGCCTACTTCGGCAAGTCCTCCTCGAGTCCTCTGCATTCGATCCAGCGCGGGGTCGTCGCGGTCGTCTCGCCGATCCAGGACGGTGCCGCGACCGTCCTCTCGCCGTTCCGCGACATCTCGGACTGGATCTCGACGACGCTGCGCGCGAAATCCCAGAACGCGCAGCTGCGCGCCCAGAACGACCAGCTCACGCAGCAGAACGCGATCTACAAGTTCGAGCTCGCGGAGTTCCCGCAGCTGCGACGAGAGATCGCCCTTGACCAGGCGATCGGCGCCGGCAGCTATCACCCGGTCGCCGCCTCGGTGATCAACCGCGACCCGAGCCTCTGGTATCAGCAGGTCGAGGTCAGCGCCGGCTCCGGCAGCGGCGTGGAGCCCGGGGACCCGGTCCTCTCCGACGGTGCGCTCGTCGGCAAGGTCACGCAGGTCGGCGGCTCGTGGTCGGAGGTATCGCTGATCACCGACCACACGGTCGAGGTCGCCGCGATGGTGGTGCCGAAGGGGCAGAACGTGCACGGCACGAGCACCGGCATCCTGCAGCCGGTCGTCGGCAACAACCTCGTCCTCTCCTACCTGCCGCACAACGCGAACATCCATCCGGGCGACCTCGTCATCACCGCCGGGTTCACGGATCCGGCCAACCCGTCGAAGTCGGGCTCGCTGTATCCGGCGGCGATCCCGATCGGGCGCGTGTCCGCGTTCGGCCAGAACGAACTGCTCAACTCCGGCCAGGTGCCGGTCGCGCCGAAGGCGTCGATCCGCCGCTTCACCGCCGTCCAGATCCTCACCCGCCCGCAGGCGACCGGCCAGGAGGCGAGCACGCGGTGATCGAGATGTGGTCGGGTCGGCTCACGGCGCGGGTGGCGCTGCTCGTGATCGTTGCCGTCGTCGTGCAGGAGGCGGTGATCGCGCAGATCTCGATCTTCGGGGTCAACGCCGACATCACGCCGCTCGTCGTCATGTCGATCGGCCTGCTCACCGGCTCGCTGCCGGGCGCGATCGTCGGCTTCTTCACCGGCCTGCTCGTTGACACGCTGCTCTTGCAGACGCTCGGGATCACCTCGCTGCTCTACATCACGATCGGCTACTGGTGCGGGCGGCTGCGGGAGCTGCGCGACCCCGCGCACGGGCTCGTGCCGCTCGTGCTCGGCGCCGGCGCGACCGCGTTCGCGGGGATCGGCATGACCGTGCTCCAGTTCCTGCTCGGCGTCGACTCGCCGGTGAGCTTCCTGCTGCTGCAGCAGATCCTCATCACGGTGCTCGTCAACACCCTGATCGCGCTCCCCGTCTATGCGCTCGTGAAGCGGGTCGTCGAGCCGGCGCTGCCCGAGGACCCGCGGCGCCGGCGCCGGCGCGCCTACACGACCGGCGGCCTCTCGCCGCTGTCGCAGCCCTCGGCGCGGCTCGCCGGTCAGCTCCCCCGGGACGGTCGCCGATGAGCTTCACCGAGCCGCCCGAGGACCCCCGGGCCCGCGCGAACCTCAACCCCGCGCTCGCGCTGCGCGTCGGGATCGTCGGCTCGATCATCCTCGGGCTGTTCGCGATCATCTTCTTCCGCCTGTGGTTCCTGCAGGTGCTGAGCGGCCCCCACTACGTCGAGGCGGCGGCCAAGAACACGACCCAGCAGGTGGCGATCGCGCCCCCGCGCGGCGAGATCCTCGCGCGCAACGGGCAGACGGCGCTCGTCACGTCGACGACCCAGCTCGCGGCGGTGATCGTGCCGGAGAGCCTGCCGGTCAAGGTCAACCCGACGAACCTGCTCGACCACTTCCCGCAGGACGACGCGGTCTACGACCGGCTCGCGCGGTTGCTGCACAAATCGACGAAGCCCAGGCCGTGCGTCGTCGCGGTGCCGCCGCCGAGCTGCAACACGTCGACGACGAAGTGCCCGCCGTCGACGACGCGGGACCTCTCGCCGATCGCGTGCACGGTCGCGCAGTCGATCGCGCTCAACCGCTATGCCGATGTCACCGTCGCCGAGCCGGTGAGCCACGATCTCGAGTACTACGTCGCCGAGCGCGCGACCGAGTTCCGCGGCGTCGAGATCGAGCAGGCGACGACGAGCGGCTACCCGTTCGGCCCGCTCGCCGCGCAGACGCTGGGGACCGTTGGGCGGCTCACCCAGGCCGAGCACTCGCAACCGTACTTCAAGGGCGTCAACCTCAACGCGATCGTCGGACAGTCGGGCCTCGAGTACGAGTACGACAAGTACCTGCGGGGCACGTACGGCCACCAGAACGTGCTCGTCAACGCCTCCGGCATCGCCGTCGGGCAGGGCCGCAAGGTGGAGCCGATCCCCGGCGACAACCTGAGGACGTCGCTCGACGTGAAGCTCCAGCAGGTCGGGCAGCAGGCGCTCCAGCACTCGATCGACCTCAACGGCGGCCTCGGCGGCGCGTTCGTGGCGATGAACCCGCAGAACGGCTCGATCTATGCGATGGGATCGAACCCGTCGTTCAACCCGAAGATCTTCACCGGCCAGATCTCCCCGCAGGAGGCCCACCGTCTCTTCTCGAGCTCCTCGAACGCGCCGCTGTTCAACCGCGCGACCCAGTCCGCGGTGCCGACGGGATCGACGTTCAAGGCGATCACGTCGATCGCGGCGCTGCAGAGCGGCGTCTGGACGACCGGCGGGATCTACGACGACACCGGCGAGTTCTGCCCGGCCGGCTCGGGCATCCCGCCGTGCTTCCACAACGCGGGGCACGTCGCCAACGGCCCGATCGACCTCACGACCGCGATCAAGCTGTCGGACGACGTGTTCTTCTACCACCTCGGCGACCTGCTCAACAATCCCCGACCCCAGGGTGGGGCGCTGCAGAGATGGGCGCACCTGTTCGGGGTCGGGCGCAATCCGCACATCGACCTGCCCCCGGCCGAGGTGAGCGACGGGCTCATGCCGACGCCGGCGTGGTTCGACCAGCGGGTCCGGCTCGAGGTCGACTGCGAGCGGGCGACCGGGCCCTACCGCTACACGAACGGCCACGGCGGCATCAGCGCCACCCCGCGGAAGGGCTACCACCGCTCGCCCAAGCATCCGTACGACGCGGCGACCGGCACCGGCGGGTGCGGCATCGCGGTCCCGGGCACGACCTGGACGGTCGGCGACAACATCAACGCCGCCGTCGGCCAGGGCGACGACGGGGTCTCGCCGCTGCAGCTCGCGGTCGTCTACTCGGCGGTTGAGAACGGGGGCACGATCGTGCGCCCCCACCTCGGCCAGGACATCCAGGCCCCGGACGGGACGATCCTGCAGAAGCTGTCGTTCCCGCCGCTGCGCCACCTCCACATCAATCCGACGTACCTGCAGACGGTCCAGACCGGACTGCACGAGGCCGCTCAGTCCCCCGGCGGCACCTCCGCCGACGTGATGACGAACTTCGGCAAGCCGGTGTACGGCAAGACGGGCACCGCCCAGTACATCCCGACGAGCGGTCCCGACAAGGGGATCGAGAAGGACTACTCCTGGTACACCTGCTACGTGCCGGCGAGCGCGACGTCGAAGCCGATCGAGATCGTCGTGTGGGTCGAGGGCGGCGGCTTCGGTGCGGTGGCGTCAGCGCCGGTCGCGCGCCAGATGCTCTCGCAGTGGTTCTACGGACGGCCGGGCCCGTACACGGCCGGGAGCTCGCAGACGAATTGAGCATCTCCGCGCTCACCCCGGCCGAGGAGACGGCGGCCCAGAACCGCCCGCGCGTCCCGCTGCTCGATCCGCTGCTGCTGCTCGCCGGCCTCGGCCTGTGTGCGGCTTCGGCGCTCACCCTGCGGGGCGCCGCCGGCAAGTCGGTCGCCGAGCACCAGATGATCTACGCCGGCATCGGGCTCGTGCTCTGCCTGCTCGTCAGCCGGATCGACTACACGCGCCTGCGCGAGTTCAAGTACGGCGCCTACGCGCTCATGATCGTGCTCAACCTCGTCGTCTACGGCATGCCCGCCCAGCAGAGCGCGCACCGCTGGATCCCCCTCCCGCTCGTCAACTTCCAGTCATCGGAGTTCGGCAAGCTCCTGATGGCGATCGCGCTGTCGGGCTTCATGGTCGACCGCGCGCGGCACATGCACGAGCGGCGCACGACCGCCCGGATCATGCTGCTCGCGCTCGTCGGCGCGATCCTCGTCATCCCGCAGCCCGACCTCGGGACGGGCCTCGTGTACGTGGCGATCGGCTTCTCGGTGCTGTTCTTCGCCGGGACGTCGTTTCGCCAGCTCTCGGGCCTCGTCGCGCTGTTCGCGGTGTCGATCACGATCGCGCTGGTCGTCGCGCCCGCGGTCGGCGTGCACGTGCTCAAGTGCTACCAGCTGCAGCGGATCACGGCCTTCCTGCACCCGAACTCCAAGCAGTCCTGCCCGGGGGCGCCGAGTCCCTCCTACCAGATCCAGCAGTCGCTCACCGCGCTCGGCTCCGGGCAGAAGACCGGCCAGGGGATCCATGCGACGCAGACGAAGGAGGGCTTTTTGCCGGTCAACACGTCGGACTTCGTGTTCGCGTCGCTCGGCGAGATCTACGGGTTCGTCGGCTGCGCGATCGTGCTGGGGCTGTACGCGCTGCTCATGTGGCGCGCCTTACGCATCATCACGATCTCCAAGAACCTGTTCGGCTCGCTCATCGCGGCGGGCGTCCTCGCCATGTTCATGTTCCAGGTGTTCGTCAACGTCGGCGTGGCGATCGGGATCGCGCCGATCACGGGCGTCCCGCTGCCGCTCGTCAGCTACGGCGGCTCCTCGGTGATCACGAGCTTCCTGGGGATCGGCCTTTTGCAGTCGATCTACGTGCAGGGGCGCGCCGCGATGGCGGCGAAGGGACGCACGCTACTTTCATAGAAACCGAGCGCCCGCAACGAAGAGGCTGCTCGAAGAGACTTTCAAAGGAATGACCAAAATTGAAGAAACAGGTGTTGGTCAGCGTCGACCGCGGCGAGACCCGCGTCGCGCTGCTGGAGGCGACCGGAACCCCGTCGTCTCGCAAGTCCGGGGCCGCCCAGCCCTCACGGCGCCGCCGCGGCGCCAAGCCGGCTGACGACTACCGGGTCGCCGAGCTCTACCTCGAGCGACGCGGCGCGCGCTCGATCGTCGGCAACATCTACAAGGGGCGCGTCGACAACGTGCTCGCCGGCCTGGAGGCCGCGTTCGTCGACATCGGCCTTGAGAAGAACGGCTTCCTGCACGTTGACGAGATCGTGCTTCCGGGCGTCGAGGCGCCCCGTCGCGGCCGTGGCTCGGCGAAGGAGGGCCGCAACATCACCGACCTGCTCAAGCCCGGGCAGGAGATCGTCGTGCAGGTCGTCAAGGATCCGCTCAAGACGAAGGGCGCGCGCCTCTCGATGGATCTCACGATCGCCGGGCGCTACATGGTGTACGCGCCCTACGGCGAGGGGATCGGGGTGAGCCGCCGGCTCGACGACAAGGAACGCGAGCGGCTGCGCAAGCAGGCGGCCAAGCTCGACCTCAAGGGCGGCGGCGCGATCATCCGGACCGCGGCCCAGGGCGCGGACCGCGCCGACCTCGAGCGCGAGATGCTCTACCTGTTCAAGCTCGGCGAGGTGCTCGCCAAGCGCGTCGAGGAGTCGAGCGCGCCCGCGCTCGTCTTCCAGGAGGCCGACCTCTCGGTCCGCGTCGTGCGGGACATCTTCTCCGCCGAGTTCGAGCGCGCGGTCGTCGACGACGAGAAGCAGCACCGCCGGCTCACCTCGTTCTTCAGCCGCACGGCGCCGGACCTCGTCGAGCAGGTCGAGCTCTGGACCGAGTCCGAACCGCTGCTCCAGGCCTACGGGGTCGACGACGTGCTCGCCTCGACCCTCAGCCGCCGCGTCGACTTGCCGAGCGGCGGCTACCTCGTGATCGACTACGCCGAGGCGCTCACCGTCATCGACGTCAACTCGGGCTCGTTCATCGGCCGCGGCAAGAGCGCCCGCCTCGAGGACACGATCACGAAGACGAACCTCGAGGCCGCCGATGAGGTCGTGCGCCAGCTGCGGCTGCGCGACATCGGCGGGATCATCGTCATCGACTTCATCGACATGGCGCGGGCCCGCAACCGCGATGCCGTGCTGAAGACGCTGCGCAAGGCGCTCGACGAGGACCGCACGAAGACGTTCGTCGTCGAGATCTCCCCGCTCGGGCTCGTCGAGATGACGCGCCAGAACGTCACCGAGGGCGTGCGGGAGATCATGACCCGCCCGTGCCCGACGTGCGAGGGCGAGGGCGTGATCAAGTCCGAGGAGACGATCGCGATCGAGTTCGAGCGCCGGATGCGCGACCTCGCCAAGGACGTGAAGGCCGACGCGATCCTGCTGCAGATGAACCCGCGCGTGTCGGCCGAGTTCACCGGCAACGACGCCCGCGTCCTGCGCGCGATCGAGGAGGAGACCGGCAAATGGTTCCACTTCGAGGGCTCCGAGGGGCTTCCGCTCGAGCACTTCGCGGTGCTGCTCGAGGGAGAGCGGGAGACCGTGCTGGAGCGCGCGCTGCCCTTCCGCGAGGGCGAGGAGGTCTACGTCGAGATCGTCGAGCCCCACATGTACACGGCCGGCGCCGGGGTGGCGAAGATCGACGGCTACATCATCTCGATCGCCGACGCCACCCGCCACGTCGGCGAGAAGCACCTCGTGCGGATCGAGCAGGTCGGCCGCACGGAGGCGACCGCGACGCTCGTCGACGCGGGCAACGCCGACCGGGACGGCGCCGGCGGCGGCGATCAGGCGGATGGCGAGTCCGGCGAGCTAGAATCCTCGCCTCGGCGCCGCGGCCGCAGAGGCGGACGGCGCCGTTCGAGCGCTCGGGCCGGTTCGGCCGCGGGCGCGGAGTAGAAACGAGTCGGGGTGCGCAACCCGAGGACGACCATGAGCTACGCGATCATCAAGACAGGCGGCAAGCAGTACCGGGTCGAGCAGGGACAGACCCTGCTCGTCGAGCGGCTCCCCGCCGACGAGGGCGCGACGGTCGATCTGCAGCCGCTGCTGCTGGTCGACGGCGAGACGCTCACCGACGGCGACGCGCTCGCCTCCGCGACCGTGCAGGCGACGATCGTCGCCCACGAGCGCGGCCCGAAGCTCCGCGTCGTCAAGTTCAAGCCCAAGCGCGGCTACAAGCGGCGCACCGGCCACCGCCAGGAGCTCAGCCGGATCGAGATCACCTCGCTCGGCGCCGGGCAGCCCGCGCGGTCGCGCTCCCGGCGCCAGGCGGCGAAGACGGAGGTGGAAGGTGGCGCATAAGAAAGGCCTCGGCTCGAGCCGCAACGGCCGCGACTCGAACGCCAAGCGCCTCGGCGTGAAGGTGTTCGCCGGCCAGACCGTGAGCGGCGGCGAGATCATCGTGCGCCAGCGCGGCACGCGCTTCAAGCCCGGCGACGGAGTCGGGATCGGCAAGGACGACACGATCTTCGCCAGGTCCGCGGGGACCGTGCAGTTCCGCACCGGTCGCCGCGGGCGCGTCATCTCGGTCGCGCCCGCCGACGGCGAATAGCCGCCCGGCGTCGCGCTCGCCGCGCGCGGGCGCTCCGCGGGGCGCGCTTCGCCGCGGCGAGACGCGGTGCCGGCAGGCAAGGCGCGTTGCGCGGCTTGCCCGCCCGGTCGCGCCACCCATAGGCTTGGCCCGTTCACTGTTCTTTCGGGGAGGAGCGGGAAGCATGAAGGGGTTCAAGAACTTCCTGATGCAGGGCGACATCATCGTGGTCGCTGTCGGCCTGGTGATCGCGCTCGCGTTCAGCACGCTGATCAAAGCGTTCACCGACAACGTCATCACGCCGCTCGTCAACGCGGCCGGCGGCGGCAGGAAGGTCGGCCTCGGCGTTCACGTCAACGGGCAGCTGCTCAACTTCGGGGCGTTCATCTCGGCGATCATCTACTTCGTCATCTTCATGGCGGTGATCTACTTCCTGATCGTCGTCCCCTACCGCGCCTACCAGGCCCGCCGCGGCAAGACGGTGTTCGGCCAGCCCGCGCCGACGAAGTCCTGCCCCGAGTGCCTGTCTGGCGACCTCCCGATCGCGGCGACGCGCTGCTCACACTGCGGCGTCGAGGTGCCCGGCGGCGCGGCGGCCGTGTAGCGCGGCTCAGGCCGGCGGCGACAGCGGCCGCAGCGCGATCTCGCCGAGATCGACGTGCGCCGGCTGGGAGATCGCGTAGACGACCGCGCGCGCGATGTCCTCGGCCGTGAGCGACACCTTCGGCGGCCGCGCGAACAGGGGCGTGTCGACGACTCCCGGGGAGAGCAGCGTCACCCGCACGCCGGTCCCGACGACGGCGGCGCGGGTCGTCTCGGCGATCGTCGCGACCGCCGCCTTCGTCGCCGAGTAGAGCGAGCCCGGCTGGATGAAGCGCGCGGCGAGCGAGCCGGTGAGAATGAGATGCCCGCGCGTGCGCTCGAGCGTCTGGAGCGCGGCGCGGACCGTGAACGCCGGCCCGAGCACGTTCGTGAGGACGAGCTCGCGCCACTGCTCGGGCGGCTCGCGGCTCATCCCCGGGCGCGAGCCGATGCCGGCATTGGCGAACACGGCGTCAAGCGTGCCGAATACCTCGACCGTGCGGGCGACCATCGCCTGCTGGCTGGCGAAGTCGGTGACGTCGCAGCCGACCGCGATCGCCCGCTCGGGCCCCCCGAGCTCGGCGGCGAGCCGCTCCAGGCGGTCGACGGAGCGCGCGGCGAGTGCGACCCGCCATCCGGCCTCCGCGGCCGCGCGCGCCGATGCCGCGCCGATCCCCGAGGAGGCGCCGGTGACGAGCAGCACGGGGTCGGACGTCGCGGCCATAGGATCATTCATATCTCATGCAGGATCGCGCGCGCATCCACGTGCAGGCGGGCTCGGGCGGCGACGGCTGCCTGTCGTTCCGGCGCGAGGCCCATGTCCCCCGGGGCGGCCCGGACGGCGGCGACGGCGGGCGCGGCGGGGACGTCGTGCTCGTCTGCTCAGGCTCGCTGCGCGACCTCGAGACGTTCCGGCGCAAGGCGCACTACAGGGCGCGCAAGGGCGGTCACGGGGAGGGAGCGCTCCGCCACGGCAAGGACGGGCCGGCGCTCGAGCTCGCGGTGCCGCCCGGGACGGAGGTCGTCGTCGAGCGCGACGGCACCACCCACGACCTGACGGTCCCGGGCCAGCGGGCGGTGATCGCGCGCGGCGGCCCGGGCGGCCGCGGCAACAAGCGGTTCGCGGGCCCGACCCACCAGACGCCGCGGTTCGCCGAGCGCGGGCTGCCGGGGGAAGAGTCGTGGCTGACCCTGCAGCTGAAGCTGATCGCGGACGTCGGGCTCATCGGGCTGCCGAACGCCGGCAAGTCCTCGCTGCTCTCGCGGCTGACGCGCGCGCAGCCGAAGGTCGCGAGCTACCCGTTCACGACGCTCTCGCCCGTGCTCGGGACGCTTGACGCGCACGACCGCCAGCTCGTCATCGCCGACATCCCCGGGCTGATCGAGGGCGCGAGCGAGGGTGCCGGCCTCGGCCACGAGTTCCTCGCCCACGTCGAGCGCACGCGCCTGCTCGTCCACGTGCTCGACCTCGCGCCGCTCGACGGCTCCGACCCGTTCGAGAACCACGCGACGGTCGAGCGCGAGATCGCCCGGCACGACCGGAGGCTGGCGGCGCTTCCGCGGATCCTCGCGCTCTCCAAGGCCGACCTCGTCCCGCCCGGCGACGCCGAGACGGCGCGGGACCGGTGGACGGCCGAGCTCGGCCCGGAGGTGCCCGTGATCCTCACCTCCTCGGCGACGCGCGAAGGTCTCCGGACGCTCGCGGACGCGCTCCTGGAGCGCGTGCCGGAGACGCCCCCGCCGCCGTCCGGGGCGACGGCGCCTGACGGGAAGGCCCCGGCGCTTGCCGAGCATCGCGTGTTTCGGCCCGCGGCGCCGCGGCGCTACACCGTGCGGCGCGCCGGCGAGGGCGTCTACGCGGTCGACGGCGAGGGGATCGAGCGGCTGCTCGCCCGCTATGACCTCGACAACGAGGAGGCCCTCGCGCACCTCGAGCGGCGCCTGAAGGGGATCGGGGTGCTCCGCGAGCTGGAGGCCCAGGGCTTCCGCGCCGGGGACGAGGTCCAGATCGCCGGGGTCGCGTTCGACCTCGATCCCGACGCGTGAGTCGACCGCCGGCCCGATGAGTCTGTTCGTCGTCAAGCTCGGGTCCTCGATCGTCGCCCGCGACGACGGCGCGGTCCGCGACGAGGTGCTCGCCCGCATCTGCGACGAGGCCGCCGCGCTGCAGGCCGCCGGGAACTCGGTCGTGATCGTCACGAGCGGCGCGATCGCCCGCGGGATGGGCGTCATGGAGCTTGCGCTGCGGCCCCGCGCGATCGACGAGCTGCAGGCCGCGAGCGCCGTCGGACAGGGCAAGCTCTACCAGGTCTACGACGAGCTGCTCCGCGCCCGCGGTGTCCCGACCGCGCAGGTGCTGCTCACGTTCTTCGACATGAGCGCGCGCACGCACTATCTCAACGCCCGCCAGACCCTCCGCAAGCTGCTCGAGTGGCGGGTCGTGCCGATCATCAACGAGAACGACACGACGACGACCGACGAGATCTCGTTCGGCAACAACGACTTCCTCGCCGCGCAGGTCGCGATCCTGCTCGGCGCCGACCGCCTGCTGCTGCTCACCGACTCGGGCGGCGTGTTCACCGCCGACCCACGGCGCGATCCGGCCGCAGAGCGGGTGAGAAGCGTCGAGGACTTCTCAGTGCTCGAGGAGCTGCAGATCGGCCACGAGAGCTCGCCCCTCGGCACCGGCGGGATGCGCTCGAAGGTCGTCGCCGCCGAGATGGCGACCGCCGCCGGGGTCGGGACGGTGATCGCCTCGGGGCTCGAGCCGGGGACGATCGGCCGCATCGCCGCGGGCGAGGCGGAGACGGGCGCGCTCGGCACGTGGTTTCCGCCGCGCCCGGGCCGCTACTCGAGCTTCAAGCTGTGGCTGAAGTACGCGAAGCCCGCCCGCGGGCGGGTCGACGTCGACGCGGGTGCCGCCCGGGCGCTGCGGGACGGCGGAACGTCGCTGCTGCCCGTCGGCATCGTCCAGGTGACGGGCGAGTTCGACGCCGGCGACGCGGTCGAGATCACCCACGGCCCCGCGTACGTCGGCAAGGGGATCTGCAACTACTCCGCGCAGGAGCTGCGGGCGGTCCGCGGGCTGCAGTCGGGCGCGGTCCGCTCCCGGCTGCCGCACGGTCCCGAGGAGGCGATCCACCGGGACTACTTCGTGCTCGGCTGACCGGCGGCGCCGACGGCCTGTGCCCGGGGGCGTGCAGGCGCCGCCGGGCTGCGCCCGAGCCACTACGCTGTCACGCCATGGCCTCGACAGCCACCTCGATCGCGGAGACGTGCGCCGCCGCTCGGCACGCCGCCCGCTCGCTCGCCGCGCTCCCGGCGTCGGTGCGCGACGGGGCGCTCCAGGCGATCGCGGCGGCGATCGTCGAGAACGGCGACACGATCCTCGACGCGAACGCGCGCGACCTCGAGGCGGGCGCCGATGCCGGCCTGTCCGACGCGCTCATGGACCGCCTCGCGCTCGACGAGCATCGGCTGCGCCAGATGGCCGACGGCGTGCGCCAGATCGCCGCGCTGCCCGACCCGGTCGGCGAGGTGATCGACGGCCACGTGCTCCCGAACGGGCTGTGGCTGCGGCGCGTCCGCGTTCCGCTCGGCGTGATCGCGGTCGTCTACGAGGCGCGGCCGAACGTGACGATCGACGCCGCCGCACTCTGCCTGAAGTCAGGCAACGCGGTCGTGCTGCGCGGCTCGAGCATGGCCGTGCACTCGAACTCGGCGCTCGCGGCGGTCACGATCCGCGTCGCCACCGAGGCCGGTCTGCCCGCGGGCGCGGTGTCGCTGCTCGCCGCCGGAGATCGCTCCGAGCTCACCGAGCTCGCAACCCAGACCGACTCGATCGACCTCATCATCCCGCGCGGGGGAGAGGGGCTGAAGGCAGCGCTCAAGGGCGTGGCGACCGTGCCGGTCATGTTCGCCGCCTCCGGCAACAACCACGTCTACGTCGACGCCGCCGCCGACCTCGAGATGGCGCGGGCGATCGTCCACAACGCGAAGCTGCAGCGACCCGGAGTGTGCAACGCGGCCGAGACGCTGCTCGTCCACTCAGGCGTCGCCGAGCGATTCCTGCCGCGCGTGCTCTCCGAGCTCGAGGACGCCGGGGTCGCGCTCCACGGCGACGCGCGCGCGATCGCGGCCGCCCCTGACGTGGAGATTGCCCCCGCCGTGCCCGAGGACTGGGACACCGAGTACCTCGCGCTCGAGATGGCGGTCGCGGTCGTCGACTCGGCGCAGGAGGCGATCGACCACATCGCGGCCCACGGCAGCGGCCACTCGGAGGCGATCGTCACCGCCGACGCCGGCGCCGCGCGCGCATTCCAGCTCGGGGTCGACGCGGCCTGCGTGTACGTCAATGCCTCGACGCGGTTCACCGACGGCGGCGAGTTCGGGATGGGCGCGGAGATCGGCAACTCGACCCAGAAGCTCCACGCGCGGGGGCCGATCGGCGTGCGGGAGCTGTGCACGTTCAAGTACCTGATCGAGGGAACCGGCCAGATCCGCGGCTGAGTGGTCGGGCCCGACCACTCCGGATGGGCCTTCGGTGGCGTGCGGCCGTCGCGGTGAGCTGAGCCGATGCGGATCGGAATCCTCGGCGGGACGTTCAACCCCCCGCACATCGCGCACCTCATCTGCGCGCAGGAGGCGATGATCGAACTCGACCTCGGGCGGGTCATGTTCGTGCCCGCCAGGATCCCGCCGCACAAGCCGGTGGAGCACGAGCCGGGCGCCCATCACCGCCTGGAGCTCTGCCGTCTGGCGGTCGCCGGGGACGACCGCTTCAGCGTGAGCGACATGGAGCTCCGCCGCGACGGCCCGTCCTACACGGTCGATACGCTCAGGGAGCTGCGCGCGCACGCTCCCCACGACGAGCCGGTGCTCATCCTCGGCGGCGACATCGCCGCCGGCCTCCCGGACTGGCACGAGCCGGAGAACGTGCTCGCGCTCTCGACGGTCGCAGTCGCCCAGCGTCGGGGCACGTCGCGCGACGAGGTCGAGCGCGCGCTCGACTCGCTGCCGGGCGGCGAGCGCGCCGTGTTCTTCACGATGCCCCGGATCGGGATCTCCTCGACGATGCTGCGCCGCCGAGTCCGCTGCGGACAGTCGATCCGCTACCTCGTCTCCGATCCGGTCCGCGACTACATCGACGCCCACGGCCTCTACCGTGAGAGCCCCGATCACGACCCACCAGGGAGAGCATGACCCCCGCACCACGTCCCGATCCCGCACAGCTCGATCCGGAGCGGATCCTCGCCGAGGCGGCGGAGCTCGCGTCCGACCGCAAGGCGCTCGACATCGTCGCGCTCGACCTGCGCGGCCTCGTCGGCTACGCGGACTACCTGCTCATCTGCAGTGGCCGCTCCGACCGCCAGGCGAAGGCGATCCACGACGCGATCTACGCCGGCCTCAAGGACCGTCACCGGCTGCTGCCGCGCCGCGTCGAGGGGTTCACCGAGGGACGCTGGATCCTGATCGACTACCTCGACGTCGTCGTCCACGTGTTCACGCCCGAAACGCGTGAGCACTATCGGCTGGAGCAGCTGTGGGGCGAGGCGCCCGTCGTCGAGCTGCCCGAGCTCGTCGCCTGACCGTCGTCTACAGCGCCGACATGAGCGTCGGCGCGACCTGCTTCTTGCGGCTCATCACGCCCGGCAGCTCGATCGTCGAGTCGCTCGCCTCGGTGCCGAACGCGCGCGCCACCGCCTGGACGTCACCGGCGACGAGCATCTCGGTGCCCTTGGCCACGACGTCGGTGATCATCAGCGCGTAGAGCGCGAGGTCCCGCGCCTCGCGGCCGGCCGCGAGCGTGTCGAGCAGCTCCCGGCGACGCTCGGAGAGCGCGTCGCCGACGACCTCGATCTGCGCGATGCAGATCTCCTGGTCCCCCCGGATCTGGTAGCGCTTCGCGTCGTGGGTGATGATCTCCTCAGCCGACAGGTCCGAGACGTCCGCCGTCGACTCGAACATCTCGCGGCCGAGCTCCGAGGCGTCGAGTGCGAGCACGCGCTCCAGGTAGGAGACGACCGCCCGGTCGCGCTGCGTCGTCGTCGGCGAGTTGAGGATCACCGTGTCCGAGAGGACGGCGCCGAGCAGCATCATCGCGGCCGGCCGGCTCGGCTCCATGCCGGCGTTGCGGAAGCGCTCGACGACGAGCGTGCTCGTGGAGCCGACCGGGTCGAACGTCGCCGCCACCGGAATCCGGGTCTCGATCGAGCCGATGTGGTGGTGGTCGAGGATCTCGACGATCTCCGCCTCGTCGATCCCGACGACCGACTGCGACTGCTCGGCGTGGTCGACGAGCAGCACCCGGCGACGCGGCGGGTTGACGAGGTCCTGGCGGGTGACGAGACCGACCGGCCGGTGGTCGGTGTCGACCGCGACCGCGGCGCCGTCGTGGCGGCGCTTGAGCTCCTCGGCGATGTCGCCGAGCAGGAAGTCCGGCGGGACGATCAGCGGGTCGGACTCCATGAGCGCGCTGCACGGTGAGGAGAGCGTCACCATCCGCCCGCACACGTAGCTGTCGAGCGGCGAGCTCACAAGCGCGGTGCCCCGGCGCTCGGCGGCCGCGAGCGCCTCGGGCGTCGCCTCGGCGCGGTTGGAGAGCACGACGAGCGCCGCGCCGAGCTCGATCACGCGCAGCAGCGCATCGGGCCGGTTGCCGACGACGACGATGTCGCCCTCGGCGATTCCGCTGTCGCTGGCGGGATCCATCGCGTACACCCATACGCGCCCGGAGAGCAGGCGGTCCCCGCCGCACACGACCGTCCCCTCGAGCACCTCGACGACCGCCGACATCCGCGTCGGCGCCTCCTCCAGGGTCGAGGTACGCTGCGAGTCCCGCACGTAGCGGCGGGCGAGCGCGCGCTCGGTGAGCACGCCCGCCAGCGCGCCATCGGAGTCGACGACCGGCACGAGCTCCAGATCGGCCCGCGCGAGCGCCCGTCCCGCCTCCCGGACCGGCTGGTCGACGTATGCGACCGGAAACTCCTCTTTCATCACGTCGCGGGCGCGCAGGAGCACGTGGGGGAGGTGTCGCGGCTCGGGGGCGCCGCTGCGCTCGAGCAGCCAGCGCGTCTGGTGGTTGCATTCGCCCAAGCGCACCGGCACGTACCGGTTGTTCGGATCGATCCGGCCCTTGAGCTCCGCGTAGCCGATCGCGGACGCGATCGAGTCGGCGTCGGGGTTGCGGTGGCCGGTGACGTAGATCGAGCCCATCGTGCGCCGCAGTCTAGGGTGATCGGTCCGAAATCCGGGCGCGAAGGGCCTGTGTTCGGCGTCCCGTCCCGTGTAGGCTGGCGCGGCCGCGCGTGGCGCGCGGCGGGCCGTGGGCGACCGCCGGGCGCGGGACGCCGGACGGCGCCACATTCGTCACCTGAGGAGCCAGCGAGATGCCGACCGCGCCGACGATCCTGCCGACCTCGATCAGCGAGGGGACCGCGCCGGGGCTCCGCTACCGCCTGGAGGGCGAGCTCGTCCCCGTCCTGCACATGGCGCTCGACGGGCGCATCCCCGTGTACTTCGAGCACCACGTGCTGCTCTGGAAGCACCCGACGATGGCGATCGGCCTGCACCCGCTGCGCAAGGGGTTGAAGCGTCGCGTGTTCGGCGGCATGCCGCTGCTCCTGATCGAGGCCCAGTCGCCGGGCGAGATCGCCTTCAGCCGGGACGCCCCGGGACACGTGGCGGCGCTCCACCTGGGCGCCGGCGACGGGATCGTCGTGCGCGAGCACCAGTTCCTCGCCGCGACGGGCAACGTCCAGTACGACTACAGCCGGATCAAGGGCTTCGCGAACATGCTGTACGGCGGCGGCTTCTTCGTCGACGAGTTCTACGCCGCCGACCACGAGGGGGTCGTCTGGGTCCACGGCTACGGCAACGTGTTCGAGAAGATGCTCGACGCCGGCGAGTCGATCGACATCGAGCCGGGCGGCTGGGTGTACCGCGACCACACGGTCCAGATGTCCCAGGAGGTCTATGGCTTCAAGACCGGCCTGCTCGGCGGCGGCGCCGGCAACCTCGTCTTCAACCGCTTCACCGGCCCGGGCCGCGTCGGCCTGCAGAGCGCCTACTACCACCCGCCGGTCGCCGAGGGCGCGGGCGGCGCCTCGCAGCAGGGCAGCGACACGCTCGGCAGCGTGATCGGCGGCCTGCTCGGCAACTGAGGCCCGCACGGCGGCCAAGGAGGCGATCATGGCGTTCACGGCTGGATATCTCGCCGAGCACCCGCTGCCGCCCGGCATCGTCGGCGCGCTCGGCCTCGGCGGCTACCAGCTGCTCGCCGACGTCGGCGGCGTCGGCGCGGGCCGCCTGGGGCCGCAGGCGTTCCTGCTCGTGGCGCCCGATCCGGACCCCGCGCTGCCGGACGCCGGCACGCAGATCGTCCTGCACCACACGCGCGCCGACGACCGCGCCGCCGCCGCCTATGTGGCGCTTGCCGCCGAGCTCGGCTACCGCCGCCTCTCCGGCTGGCGCCTCGCGCTTGAGCGCCACGGGCTGCGCTCGAAGGCACGCCTCGTCGACCCGGCGACGGGCGGCGTCTCGCTCGTCATCGAGGACCGCCACCCGCGCGGCGGCCTCTTCTCCCGCGGCTTCGACCAGACCGCGTCCGGGCTGGTCGCGCGCCTGCGCGCGCTGCCCGCCCCGGGCCCGCCGCCCGACCTCGCCGACCCCGAGCTGATGCGCGGCGTGCTCCTCGCCCTGGCGCTGCGCGACGACACGCTCGGCGGCGCCGAGGCGGCCGAGCTCGCCGACCGCGCGCTCACGCTCATGACCACCTCCGGCCCCGACGGCGGGCAGCGGACGCTCGACCCGCCGGCGGCGCTCGAGGCCGCCCGCGCGCAGGGCTGAGCGGCGCTCCGTGCGCGGGCCTGAGCGCCGCCCGTGCGCAGGCCTGAGCGGCGCCGGGGCGCAGGCTTGAGCGACACGCGCGCAGAGTGGAGCGCCCCCGCGCACGGCCGAGCGGTCGGGATTGGCCGACTCGCCGCCGAGCTGCACCGCCGGCCACCGGCGGAGCCTACCGGCCCGAGACGCAAGAAGACCCGCCGGCCAAAGCGGGGCGGGCGGGTCTTGAACGTGCTCTCCCAGGGCGGCACCGACGCCATCGGCCCGCGGCGCTCCGCGGCGTCTCCGGGAACTTCAACCGGCTCCTTGCCGCGTCTGGCGCTCAGAGCGGGCCGCCGACGCTCACTCGGAGCGCGTCATTGCTCGATCCGGTCGGCGACCCGCTCCGAGTGTGGCGTCGGTGGTCGGACGCGGCGAGTGACCCGGAGGCGCGGAGCGACCGGGCGGACGGGCGACCGGGGCGGACGGGCGACCGGGGCGGACGGGCGACCGGGGCGGACGGGCGACCGGGCGGACGAGCGACCGGGGCGGACGAGCGACCGGGGCGGACTCAGCGACCGGGGCGGACTCAGCGACCGGGCGGACGAGCGGCCGGGACCGAGGCAGGCGGCCCCCGCCCCGTCAGAGCTCGGCGGCGGGGCGGCCGCGGCGCTTGACCTCGGCGACCGCCGGGTGGGCGCGGAGCGCGTCCAGCCAGGCATGCACGCGCCCGAGCTCCGGGGGCGGCGCGAGTTGCGGGGCCCACTGGGGGACCCGGACCGCGAGCGGCATCCCCGACAGATCGGCAAGCGACGGCTCCTCACAGCCCGCGAGCCAGCCGGTTCCGCCGCGGGCGAGCTCGGCCTCCAGCGCGGGCCAGCGCCGCATGAGCCGCGCGCGCAGGCGCTCGACGATGTCGGGCGGGTCGCCGTCGGCGGGGCCGAACGCCTCTTTGCGGAACGACAGGAAGAACGAGACCGTGATCTGGTCATCGAGCCAGCGCATGAGGCCGCGCGCGACGGCGCGGCGCGCCGGGTCCTCGGGCCACAGCGACGGGCCGGAGCGCACGTCCTGGAGCCAGTCGCAGATCGCGCTCGACTCGCGCACGACGAGCTCGTGATCCGTACCACCGGTGCCGGCGAGCTCCAGCACCGGAACCCGGTTCGCCGGATTGAGCTCACGCAGGCGGGGCGGGCGCTGGACCGGATCGATCTCGATCAGGTCGAGTTCGACGCCGGTCACCGCCGCCGCGATTCGCACCCTGCCTGCGAACGGAGACAGGTGCCAGGACCAGAGTCGGGGCGCGGCCACCGGCGGAGCCTACCGGCCCGAGACGCAAGAAGACCCGCCGGCCAAAGCGGGGCGGGCGGGTCTTGTTGCCTCTCTCCTTCGGGCGCGAAACTGGGTGCTACTCGGCGACCGGCGGAGGGTACACGTCCCGCACGTACTCGTCCACCTTATGCTGCGGCAGGCAGCTCGCGACCGCCCAGTAGTAGACGATCAGGCTGAACAGCCCCGAGGCGATGAGGCAGCCCGCGAAGCCGATGGCGTCGGTGCCGCCCTGGGAGAGCACGTTCTTGAAGAACCCGATGCCGCCGATGATGCCGCCGGCGCCGAAGTCCCCCAGGTAGCTGATGACGCCCATCCCGACGATCCAGCCGATGATCCACGGCGCCGCCTGCCAGTCCATCTTGGGCGCCTTCGGGTTGAGCTTCAGCGCATAGGAGATCCAGATGAGCGCGTAGCCGATCAGGAGCGCGACCACGAGCGTGCTGTACGTCTGCCAGCCGGAGAACAGGATCACATAGTTGGCGCCCGCGAATGCCGCCGGACCGAGGATCCCCGCCGCCGGCAGCCGGTAGGGACGCGGCAGCTCCGGCTTCTGCTTGCGGAGCGCGCCGAGCGCGACCGGGGCGCCCGCGTACATGAACACGGACGCACTGGTGACGATGCCGACGAGCTTCTCCCAGCTGGGGAACGGCAGCAGGAACAGGACGCCGACGAGCGTGGCGATGATCACGCCGAACACTGGAACCTTCGACTCGTTGACCCGCTCGAACGCGACCGGAACGAACCCGTTCCGCGACAGGCCGAACGACAGACGCGACGAGGATGTCTCGTACATGAGCCCGGTGCCGGCGGGCGAGACGACGGCGTCGATGCGAAGCACGGTCGCCAGCCACGAGATGCCGGCGATCGACACCAGGGTGAAGAACGGCCCGGCCTGGAGTTTCGCCGCGACGGGACTCGTGCTCGTCGCCAGGCCCGTCCAGCCGTGATTGGCCCTGAGGACGTTCGTCGGCATCGCCCCGAGGAAAGACAGCTGGATCAGCATGTAGACGGCGCCGCCGATGAGCATCGAGAGGATCACCGCGCGCGGGAGGTCGCGGCCGGGATTGGCCGACTCGCCGCCGAGCTGCACCGCCTGCTCGAAGCCGAGCAGCGAGAAGATGATCCCGGCCGGCAGCGTGAGCAGGATCGACTTCAGGGCGCCGCTGTGGACGAAGAAGCCGCCGCCGGCGGACCCGAGGTTGGCGCTGTGGAAATGGCCGATCAGCAGCACGAAGATGGTGATCAGCGGAATGAGGATCTTCCAGCTCGTGATCAGGTTGTTGATCCGAGCGAACATGCGGATGCCGACGATGTTGACGACGACGAAGAACACGAGCATGATCGCCGCGGCCAGATACCCCCAGCCGTGGAGCGTGCCGCCGGCGCCACCTGCCGCCGCGTTGGAGATGAAGAAGTTGCGCGCCCAGTGCGCGGTCGACAGGTACTGGATCGCGGCCAGCACCTCGATCGGCGCGACCGTCGCCGCCTGCAGGTAGGAGGCCCAGCCGAAGGTGGCGCCGGCGAACGAGCCGAACGCGTAGTGCGGGAACCGGCTCGTGCCTCCCGACACCGGGAACAGGCCGCCGAGCTCGGCGTGCACGAGCGCGAGCACGAGGATGATGACCGACCCGAGCGCCCAGCCGATGATCGCCGCGGGCCCGGCGATGGTGGCCGCTCCGAGAGCCCCGAACAACCACCCGGACCCGATGATCGAGGTCTCGGAGGCCCACAAGAGGCCAAGGAATCCGACCCCGCGATCGAGACCGTCGCTGTCCAGCGCGGTCTGCGGTGCGGCGGGGGTGGCAACTTCCGTCATACAACCCTCCCCAGGGATGATTCGCAATGAAGCAAGGCGGGCATCGTACACCCGGCGGGCCCCGATCCCCAATATCTCGCAGAACAACCCCCCACAAGGGGCGGGTTGTCCATGATTCGACGCGGCCGGCAAACGACCTGCCGCGCGCGCGGCTACCGACGGGCGTCAATCGAGCGCGACCGTCCGCGGCTACCGACGGCCGTCGATCGAGCGCGGCCGTCCGCGGCTACCGACGGCCGTCGATCGAGCGCGGCCGTCCGCGGCTACCGACGGCCGTAGATCGAGCGCACGTACAGCTGGGTGAGTGGCTCGACGAGCGCCTCGGGCCGCGGCAGCGCGAGGTTCCCGCCGGTCCGGGAGACGAGCAGCGCGCGCTCGGTGCTCCAGACGAGCGCGGCGGCGAGCGCCTCCGGCTCGGCGCCCGCCGGCGCGAGACCGCTCGCGCGGTCGGCCTCGATGACGGCCGCGATCCGCCGGGTGAGGTCGGCGTGGATGCGCAGCCACAGCCGGCGGAGCTCCGGGACCTGGGGCCACTCGACGCTGCCGGTCACCATCAGCGGCGCGTAGCGCTCCCACATCCGGATGAGCCGCGCGAGGCCCTCGTGGAAGGCCTGCTCGGGGGTGCGCTCGGCACGGGCGAACATCGGCTCGATCTCCCGCGCGATGTCCGCGCTCACCGAGCGCAGCAGCTTGACGACGACATCCTCCTTGGAGGAGAAGTGCTCGTAGAAGCTCGTACGCCCGACGCTCGCCGCCGAGAGGATCTGCTGCACGGACAGCTCGGCCAGCGGCACCGTCTCCAGCAGCTCGGTCGTCGCGGCGAGCACCGCGTCGTGGGTCGTGGGGCGACGCCCGCGCGGACGCGGGCCATCCGGCGCGCCGGGGTCGCCGGACCCGCCGGCACCCGACCCGCGGACGGCGTCCGCGCCGGCGCCCGTTCCGTCCCGGCCGCTCACAGGCCGAGCGAGCGGCCGACGATCTCCTTCATGATCTCGGTCGTCCCGCCGTAGATGCGCGTCACCCGAGCGTCGACGAACGCGCGGGCGATCGGGTACTCGAGCATGTAGCCGTAGCCGCCGTGCAGCTGCACGCAGCGGTCGATCACGCGGCCCTGGAGCTCGGTCGACCACCACTTCGCCATCGCCGCATCCTCGGCGGTGAGCTCGCCGGCGTTGAGGGCGAGCACCGCCTGGTCGCAGAACGTCGTCGCGAGCGCGATCTCGGTCGCCATCTCGGCGAGCGCGAAGCGCGAGTGCTGGAAGGCGCCGACCGGCTGACCGAACGCGGTGCGCTCCTTGACGTAGGCGAGCGTCTGGTCGAGCGCGCCGCGGGCCGCGCCGACGGCCGCCACGGCGATCGACAGCCGCTCCTGGGCGAGGTTCGAGGTCATGTAGCGAAAGCCCTGGCCGACCTCGCCGAGCACGTTCTCGGCGGGCACGCGCACGTTCTCGAAGAACAGCTCCGCGGTGTCCTGGGAGTGCATCCCGACCTTCTCTAGGTTGCGCCCGCGCTCGAAGCCCTCCATCCCCCGCTCGACGATGAGCAGCGAGATGCCCTTGTGGCGCTCGGAGGGGTCGGTCTTGGCGGCGAGGATCACGAGGTCGGCGTTGATGCCGTTCGTGATGAACGTCTTGGAGCCGTTGACGAGGTACTCGGAGCCGTCGGCTGAGGCGATCGCGGTCGTCCGCATCGAGGCGAGATCGGACCCGATGCCCGGCTCGGTCATTCCGAGCGCGGTGATGAGCGAGCCGTCGGCGATCCCCGGCAGCCAGCGCGCGCGCTGCTCCTCGTTGCAGAAGTGCAGGAAGTAGGGCAGGCAGATGTCGTTGTGGAGCGTGATGCCGAGCCCCGAGCCGGAGACACCCGTGATCCCGACCTCCTCGCACAGGATCTGGTTGAAGCGGAAGTCGTCGACGCCGGCGCCGCCGTACTCCTCGGGGACCTGCATCGCGAGCATCCCCATCTCGGCGGCGCGGGCGAACAGCTCGCGCGGCACGATTCCCTCCCGCTCCCAGCGCTCGTGATGGGGCGCGATCTCCTCGGCGATGAAGCGGCGCACGGACTCGCGGTAGTCGGCGTGCTCGGGCTCGAACGACGTGCGGCGCACGATGCGCGACGGTACCTGACCGCCCTCGCCGACGTCCCACGCCGCCGATCCGAACGTATGATTCTGATATCCTGACTCAGGTGCGAGAAATGTCGGCCTCAGAGGTGGCCCGGAACTTCTCGTCGGTGCTGGACTCGGCCGAGCGCGGCGAGACGATCGTGATCACCCGCGCCGGCCGCCGCGTGGCGGCAATCAGCCCTGCGTCCCGATCGAACGGGGTCGCGTTGCGCGAGGTGTTCGAGCGCTGGCACCAGAACCCCGCGCTGGATGAGGTGCTCGCCGATCGCGTTGCCGCCGTCCGCGAGGCGTCAACTGCGGAGCTGGACGCCGACCCGTGGCGCGGCTGATCCTCGACACCGGCGTGCTCATCGCCGGCGTCCGTGGTCGGATCGACGTCGCGACGATGGCCGACGCCGACGACGTGGCGATTCCGGCGCTCGCCGTCGCCGAGTATCTCGCCGGCGTGCGGCTCGATCCGGATCCGGGACGGGCGGCCGCCCAGCGCGCTTTTCTTGAGGAGGTGCTGCAGGTCCTGCCGCTCTACGACTACGATCGCGCCGTCGCGGATCATCATGCCGCGCTGCTCGCCCACGTACAGCGCACCGGCACGAGGCGGGGCGCGCATGACCTCATCATCGCTGCGACGGCGCGCGCCGCCGACCGCATCGTCCTCACCACCGACGAGAACGCTCGGTTCGGCGAGCTGCCGGATGTCAGGGTCCGCCTGGTGGGCCGGTCATGATCCAGCCACGGCTCGGGCGACGACGCGAGCGGCTCAGGCGGCGGTGAGCTCCCCCGCCCGCACCCGGCCGGCCGACGCGGCGATCCTCGACGCGACCGAGCGGCTGCTGCGCGAGCGGCCGTTCGCGGACCTGTCGGTGGGCGACATCATCGACGCCGCCGGCGTCTCCCGGACGAGCTTCTACGCCCACTTTCCGACGCGGTCGGCCATGCTCGCCGCGTGCCTGCGTCGGGTCGTCGACGAGCTCGTTCACGCCGTCGAGCCGTTCCTGTCCGAGGCCGTGGACGATCCGGAGGCGGCGATCCGCACCTCGCTTGAGCGCTGGGTCGGCCTCGCGACCGCGCATGGCCCGCTGCTGCGCACCGCGAGCGAGGAGTGGCCGCACGACCCGGAGCTCCGGGCGCTCTGGTTCGACGTGATGGGGACGTTCAGCAGGCCGGTCGCGCGGGTGATCGAGGCCGCCCGGGCGGCGGGGTCCGCGCCGCCGGGAGCCGATCCGGAGGCGCTGGCGGCGTGCCTCATGTGGGGCTGCGAGCGCGTGCTCCACGTCGCGCTCGTCGGCGGCGCGCTCGGCCTCGAGGATCCGGCGGCGATCGTCGCGCCGCTCGCGCAGATGATGGCCGCGGGCGTGTTCGCGCAGCCGCGTCCGGGGGCCGACATCGAGCCGCCCCCGGGGGGCTTCGCCGCGCCGCGCCCGCGGGCGTAGCATTCGTGGCCGGCGTGCGACGGCTCGACCCCCAGGCTCTGGGAGATCATCTCGACGCGATGTACCGCGCTGCGTGGGCGATGTGCGGATCGCGCGAGGACGCCGAGGACCTCGTCCAGGAGACGTTCGCGCGCGTGCTCGCGCGGCCCCGGCTGATCCGTGGCGACGAGCGCGGCTACCTCGTGCAGGCGCTGCGCAACACGTTCCGCTCCTCGCTGCGCACGCAGTCGCGCCGCCCGCGCACGACCGCGATCGAGGAGGACCGCGAACCCGTCGACCCGCGGGCGCCCGCCCCCGACCGTGTCGCCGAGACGGCCGAGGTGCTGCGCGCGATCAGCGAGCTGCCCGAGGACTTCCGGCTGGCGATCGTCGCCGTCGACATCGTCGGACTCTCCTACGGCGAGGCGGCCCGCGTGCTCGATACGCGCGAGGCGACGATCACGACCCGGCTGTACCGGGCGCGGCGGCGGATCGCCGAGCGGTTCGACGAGAGCCGGGAAGGATCGCCCCCGAACCGGAGTCTTGCCTGATGGACGACGAGAAGTCCGACATGGACGACGACAGCCGGCAGCGCACCCGAGAGGACCACCTCGGCCCCGACGAGGCGGAGCTCACCCGCCTGGCCGACGGCTCCCTGCCCGCGCCCGAGCGCGCGGCGCTGCGCGCCCGGGTCGCGGGCTCCCCGGAGCTTCGGGCGCGACTCCGTGAGCAGGAGCGGGCGGTGTCGGTCGTCAGGGCCGCGGCCGACGTCACCGCGCCCGCGGGCCTGCGCGCGTCGGTGCGGGAGCTGGCCGACGCCTCGGGCGGCGCGCGCGGCCGTGGGGGGCTCCGGCGGCTCGCCGGTCCAGGCCTCGGCGCGCCTCGCCGCCGGGCGGCCGAACGGCGCCGGATCGCGGTGTGGCGCCCGCGCGCGACGGTCGCGCTCGTCGCGCTCGCGGCGGCGCTCGTCGCGGTCGTCGCGATCGCGCTGCACGGCGGCGCCGTCCCCACCGTCCAGCGCACCGCGCGGCTCGCCCTGGCCGCGGCGACCGGCCCGGCGCCCGCGGTCGACCCGTCCAATCGCGAGCTGCTGGCGCTGCGCCCGCGCGGGGCGCGGCGGATCCCGTTCCCATCCTATGCGAGCTTCGCCGGATGGCGGGCGAGCGGCGTGCGCCAGGACACGCTCGACGGCCGCCGGGTGACGACCGTGTTCTACGTCGTGGGCTCAGGGCGCGCCGGATACTCGATCGTCTCCGGGGCCGCGCTGCCGGTGCCGCACGGCGCCCACGTCCGCGGGCCGCATGGCGTCCTCTACGTGCTTGCCACGAGCGACGGCGCGCGCTACGTCACCTGGCGGCGCGACGGGCACACGTGCGTGATCGCGAGCCGCTCGCTCGGCCGCGGGACGCTGCTCGCGCTCGCCGCCGCCGACGAGCGGGTGTAGCGGTCCTCGCGCCGACACGCGGGCGTACCGGTCCTCCTCGCCGCCGACGCGCAGGCGGCACGATTCGCGGACGCCGCCGGCGGCGGGTACAAACCAGGAGATGTCGGTCCTCGCCCTCGACCTCGCGCTCGTTCGGGACGTCCTGCTGCCCGGGCTCACACTGTCGCCCGGCCGGGGAATGATGGCCCGGGTCGTCGCCTCCGACGAGGGGTCGGGCGGCAGGCTCGCGATCGCCGGCTACCTGCTCGAGGCCGAGCTTCCCCGCGAGCTCGCCGCCGGCCAGAGCCTGCGGCTCGTCGTGCGCGACGTGAGCGGGGACCGGGTGCTGCTGTCGGTCGACCCGCATGACACCGCCGCGCCGACCCCCGCGCCCGAGGCCCCGCCGCCACTCGCGGCGCCGATCCCCCTCCCCGGCGGCGCGCAGCTCCAGGTGCTCCCGGACGGGGGCGAGGAGCAGTCCCGCGGCGGCAGCGGCCGCAGCGGCGACCACGCGCTCGCGCTGCGGCTCGACCTGCCCGGGCTCGGCCCGCTCGAGCTCCGCTTCGGCCTCGACGCGGCATCGGTGCGCGCCGCGATCGCCGCCGATCCCGGGGAGGCGCTCGCGCACGCGCAGGCCGGGGCCGGCGAGCTGCGCGACGCGCTCACGCGCGTGTGCGAGCGACCCGCGACCGTCACCGTCATCGCCCGTCGCCGGCCGCTCGATGTGTATGCCTGACCGACCTCCACCGGCGCCTCACGTCCCCGAGCGAGCGCATGCCTGAGCCGCCGCGTCGCCCCCCCGAGCGCCGCCGCGCCGCCGCGCTCCACTACGAGCCCGGAGACCGGGCGCCGACGCTCACCGCGACCGGCGCCGGCCACATCGCGGAGCGGATCGTCGAGGCCGCGCGCGCGGCCGGCGTCCCGGTGCGCGAGGATCCCGCGCTCGTGCAGGCACTCTCCGGCCTCGAGCTCGGCGCCGAGGTGCCCGAGCCGCTGTGGCGGGCGGTGGCCGAGACGCTCGCCTGGGCATACCGGCTCGAGGGGCGCGCCGGCGCCTGAGCCGCCCCGGCGCCGCCCCAGGCCGCCGCGCGCGGCATCGTCAGGGAGCCCTTGACGGCTTTGTCATGCTGGCCCTATGACCGGTTCCTGCACCCATTTGAACACCGTCACCGTCACCGAGCTGCCGGAGTCCGTCGAGGGCTGCGAGGAATGCCTGCGCGACGGCGGCGTCTGGCTTCACCTCCGGATCTGTCTGGAGTGCGGCCACGTCGGCTGCTGCGACGACTCCCCGGACCGCCACGCGACCGCCCATGCCCGCGGCGCCGGCCACCCGTTGATCCGCTCGCTCGAGCCGGGCGAGCGGTGGAGCTGGTGCTATGAGGACGAGGTGACGATGCTGATCGACACGGTGCAGGGGGAGACGCGAATCCCGCCATCGCCGATGCTGAGCCGGTAGCGCGCGTGGCCACCGAGACCGAGCCGGAGCGGAACGCCGAGGCGACCGCCGGCGCCGATGCGGGCACCGCCGCCGGCGACCATGCGGGCCCCGCCGCCGGCGACCATGCGGGCACCGCCGACGACGGCGCGTCGTCCCATGGGCGGCCGACGCGCCTGGCGGCGATCCTGTGCGTCGACGACGAGCCCGCGGTGCTTGCCGCCGTCGCTCGCGACCTGCGCCGGCGCTTCGGCGAGCGCTACCGGGTGATGCGCGCCGGCTCGGGCACGGACGCCCTCGAGCTGCTGGAGGAGCTCCGCCGGCGCGGCGATCACGTCGCGCTGATCGTCTCCGACCAGCGGATGCCCGCGATGAGCGGCACCGACTTCCTCACCCGCGCGCGCGAGATCTATCCCGAGGCCCGCCGCGCGCTCCTCACCGCCTACTCGGACACGGCGGCGGCGATCGCGGCGATCAACGAGGCGAACCTCGACTACTACCTGCTCAAGCCCTGGGACCCGCCGGAGGAGGGGCTCTACCCGGTCGTCGGCGACCTGCTCGAGATCTGGGAGGGCAAGGCGGAGCTGCACCAGCGCGGCGGCGTGCGGGTGCTCGGGCACCGGTTCAGCAAGCCGACCCACGACCTGCGGGACTTCATCGCGCGCAACCGCGTGCCCGGCCGCTGGCTCGACATCGAGGGCGGCGACGGCGAGGCGCGGGAGCTGCTCGCCGCCTGCGGGATGGGCGAGGACTGCCTGCCGGTCGTCGTGCTGGAGGACGGCACGCCGCTCAAGCAGCCGTCGGTCGCCGACCTTGCGAGGCGGCTCGGGGTTTCGGCCGCGCCATCGGCCGACCACTACGACCTCGTCATCGTCGGCGGCGGTCCCGCCGGCCTGGCCGCCGCTGTGTACGGGGCCTCCGAGGGCCTGCGCACGGTGATGGTCGAGTCCGAGGCGCCGGGTGGCCAGGCCGGGCAGTCGAGCCGGATCGAGAACTACCTCGGGTTCCCATCCGGGCTGTCGGGCTCCGACCTCGCGCGACGCGCGACCACCCAGGCGCGGCGGCTCGGCGCCGAACTGCTCACGGTTTCCAAGGCGACCGCTCTGCGGGTGGAGGGCGCGGGGCGGATCATCGAGCTCACCGGCGGCGCGCAGCTGTCGGCCAACAGCGTGATCATCTCCTCGGGCGTCTCCTACCGGAGGATGCAGGCGCCCGGGTTCGCCGAGCTCACCGGCGCGGGCGTTTACTACGGCGCAGCGCTCACCGAGGCCCGCGCCTGCGCCGACCAGCACGTGGTCGTGATCGGCGGCGCGAACTCGGCCGGCCAGGCGGCCGTCTACTTCGCGAACTTCGCCAGGCGAGTGACGATGCTCGTGCGCGCCGACTCGCTCGCCAAGTCGATGTCGCACTACCTGATCGAGCAGATCGAGGCGACGCCGAACATCGAGGTGCGCACGGGCTCGGAGGCGATCGCCGCCGAGGGCGAGGACGGTCACCTCGCGCGCCTCACGGTCCGCGGGCCGGACGGGACGGAGAGCGCCGAGACGGTCGACGCCTGCTTCGTGTTCATCGGCGCGGCGCCGCGCACCGACTGGCTCGACGGCGTCGTCGCCCGCGACGAGAAGGGCTTCATCCTCGCCGGGCTCGACGTCCGCGAGCACGGCTGGCCGCTCAGCCGCCCGCCGTACACGCTCGAGACGAGCGTGCCCGGCGTGTTCGTCGCCGGTGACGTCCGCGCGCGCTCGATCAAGCGCGTGGCGAGCGCCGTCGGCGAGGGCTCGATGGCGGTCTCGCTCATCCACCAGTATCTCGCCGACGGATG